>ENA-ORBV01006628-ORBV01006628.1-microbial-mat-metagenome-genome-assembly--contig:-NODE-6628-length-20288-cov-5.004948_pt1 | contig 20288 bp, 12 predicted proteins | sample MGYA00237777_ERZ505514 | MGnify/ENA primary metagenome ERZ505514 (study PRJEB26160, sample SAMN06269048) | microbial mat metagenome | isolation source: Oligotrophic lake microbial mat | place... | reverse complement strand
TTTTCAAGCAGAAGACGGCATACGAGATTCGCCTTAGTCTCGTGGGCTCGGAGATGTGTATAAGAGACAGACAGGCGGCGAGGGCGCAGATTGGACAAGCGGAGAGGGTGCAGAAGGGACAGGCGGAGATGGCGCAGAAGGGACAGGTGGAGAGGGCGCAGAATGGACAGGAGGAGAGGGCGCAGAAGGGACAGGAGGAGAGGGCGGAGAAGGGACAGGCGGAGAGGGGGCAGACGGAGGAGGTGGAGAGGGGGCAGTGACCTCGCCTTCTTCCATTTCGCTTGCGGGGTCTAACTCCTGCTTCTCAGGGGCTTGTTCCTCTATCATAGAGGACGCGAGGTCCGTTCCGGAATGAGTCTCCGTTGACTCGTACCTGGCCCGCTCTCTCGCCAACGGTTTTTGTTCAGCAACCTCCTCCTTCTCGCTTATCCTTGTGAATGAGGACTCAACGGCCCTCGCTGAGTCGGCGGCTTGCGCAGTTTGGGTTGCATCTCCCGTAGTCTGAGCAGTCTCGCTTGGCACTGCACTACCAGAAGCAGCTGGAACCGTCATCGAGACATGAGTTTTGAACACCACCGGAGGTGATGGTAACTCGACGAGCGGATTCTTGCTTATTGTCTTATTGGATGTGTCACTTGGTGATACCATTGGCGAGGCTTTTGCAGGCTCCAGCTCTTTTACTTTCTTTGCCTCATTTGGCGACAGCGGTGATTGCGGTGATGCTACAACCAGCTTCAGATTTTTTGCTTCTCTTGGTGAGCTTTTAGGCGAGGGTTTTGGTGAGACCCCGGTTTGCTTTCCTTCCTTTTCAGGTGCTGTACACATTGCAGGGGATGACCGTGGAGACTTGGCTGGTTTTTCGCCATCGGCCTTTTCTGCATCAGCAGGATTTCTTTTGTTAAACACGTTGACGGGAGAAGTTTCTTGTTCTGTTGCCGTTGCAGCTCCTTGCTTGTTAGGTTGTTGCCTCTTCTCTCTATCATCCATGTGATGATCGTCGATATCATCGTCGTCGGCGTGCTCCGTTGGGTCGTCGTCAGCGTGTTCCGTTGGATCCTCTGGTTCGGGTTCAGGCGGCTGAAACTTTACCGCATTTGCCTGGTGCTCCCCGTTGAAAGCGTCATCTACGACGACGTCTTTGTCTGGAAACTTTGAAATTTCTGCTGTCCCATCATCATATTTGATTCTAATTTTCGAGCCCTCCTTTGAAACTGCGGAAACTCGACCGCCGAACCACTTTTTCTTTCTAACGATTTTCCCATCACGCTTTACTTTTGTGGCAAAACGAACCTGCAATCGTATGACAATTAACGACCCAATCGTGAGGAACCATTGAAAACGAACGTGCTGCAATCCAGAGGCCATAAGAAAACCCAATCCAATCCGACTCATGAGCTTACCTTGACACGTAATCCCTGCACAACGTTTCGTCTTGCTCGCTTAATAGGCAAAGCTCTGTTCCACTCGAGCACCTCATGAGAGGGAGGCGGCACAGTCTTCGCTGTTTTCCCTTTCCCCCCGCCGCCTCCCCGCTCGCTATGATTGCCTTTGCTTTTCTTTTTCATCTTCTGGGCAGCTCCATCACCCAATTGATCACCCCGTTCGGTAGACCTTTTGCCTTCACCGACATGCTCTTTCGGTGATTCGTCATCTTTGGGACTGCTTGCTTTATTTGAAGATGCTTCAGTATGCGATGCTTTAGGCTTCGAATCTGGCTCATCCTCCGCAGTATTGTTATAGTCGCCACTTTTTTTCTTTTTCCATTGGCTCTGAATTGTATTTGCAGCAGAGTGCTTCAGCTTCTTCTGCAGCTTCCGTTGCCGCCTTCTCCGTTCCTGCTCACTATCTTCTTCTTCGCCGTCCTCTGTTTCGACTCGTTTGTTGCCCTGATGTCTTTGCTGTTGCTGCTTCATCACCGGTGACGAGTTATTATCTTCCCTTTCTGATTGCCGCTCTTGTTGCTGTAATTGTGAGGGCGCCTGTTGGAGTTGAGAACTCGGACTGCTCCGTCGGTGCGGTCTGTCATCGTCCTCTTCGTCGTCCTCTTCTTCTTCGTTGTGGGATTGAGTTTCGCTCTCTTCTTCTTCTTCCTCCTCCTCGTCTTCTTCTTCCTCATCTTCCCCTGCTGAGAATTCATTCTCATCACTACTATATTGATCGTCGTCATCATGCTCCTGGTTATCGTGATCGTCGTCACTGTCATTCCGCTGTCGCGACCCCTTCGCAGGCCTTCCGCGTTTTCTGGGGGACTCGCCTTCAGCCCTGCGTTTCCTCCGCTTCTCGTCTCGATTGCGACTGGAACGGCCCTGCTTTTGCTTTCCCAGGGGACCGGCTTCCTGTAGTGATTGCTTCAACGCTAATCGAAGGGAACTCATGTTGTTGTTCTCAAGTGTAATGTTACTGGTGGGCCATCAATCGGAAGGGGGTGCTTGATGTGGGGGTCAAAACACCAAATAGTCAATATGGCAGCGTTAACAAATCAATGCGCGGTGCACTCGTTAAACGCAACACACTTGACGATCGCTTCAACCGAATGATGATGATTGAGACTTCACTTATGGCAACGCGAGCTGTAGTATAAGGCTGATGTCCCTGGTATTTGGGATCAAGGCTTTATGAGGTAAACTACAAACAACGTTCTGAGATGATGGAACGTCCTATTCCACTTGTTATGGGCTTTTAGACGCAATCCCTTGTATTTGCTGCTTTAGTCTTGCCAATAAGACTGTCAGACGTTTGCCAATCCATGCACATGTACTACTATTACTACAATGCATGTACGACCCGTGGGTTGTCCTTCTCGATTTGTTTCCCTGCCTTCACTGTCTCGTAATGTTTGTGCTAACAAACTTTGTTTTGCCAAGCTCCTGAGAGCTCGATTTTCAAGCTACTGGTTGAAAACAAATCGCACGTAAGTTTTGTACCAACATTTCGTACGTTGGTCTTGTACCACAGTATCGTACGTCGTTTGTGTACCAGAGTCGGTCGGGGTCTCTCCAGCATGTGGCTCGCATCCAATGAACCATGCATAGCATTTCAAAACGATGCGCTCGAGTCTTGTAAATGCGAAGAATTATAAACTTAAATACCCTCTTCATAGACGAAGAAGTGGATAAACATAGGCGAACGCATTCAATGAGTCCCACGGGAATAAATAATTTCAGACGCGCACCTCTCCTCGGAATGGAAACAACTAGCTAGCTAGCTAGCTACTAGCTAGCTAGCTACTAGCTAGTGCTACTAGCTAAAGTAGCTAGGTAGCAAAGAAGCTAGTACTGTAGCATCATTCAACAATGACAACAGAGCAGCAAGCTGACACAGTAGAGCACCGGGTCCCAAACAGGTGCAGGTGAAGAGTTCTTTTCCATTAAGCAGAAGGAAATCACACTAAATGTGTTTGGCAACAACAGAAGGCCCAATTTCAGTTCAGTTGTTAAAGAAAGCAAATGCACACAGAGTTGATTCGATTGTCCCGGAGGTTAAGAAAACATCAGGGTTCAATCTTAGCCTTAGGATCAAGAGTGTCATTAGAAATGACATCTTAGAATTCAGCAACTTAAAAACTGACGTGCATGCCCTTGGGTGTGCAAACCAAGCTTGAAAGCATTAAAAAAGAATCGTCCAGGGGAGGCTCAACGTGCAGCATGCTTGGTAACAGAAGTTTGGGCTTTTGCCAAACTAGTCTAGCAGCTAATGGTTGCACTGCTTAGTTAGCCAGCTAGCTAGCATTGTACATCCAACTATGCGGTAATCTCTTGAACGTGTAGAAACATGTTCAATCATTGAAGAATCAGATTTCCATTTTTCCCTTGCTCATTTCAATTTTGGTTCCCTTTGGTGGCCAATGCTGCAGATTCACTAGCATTATATTAGTTCATGCCCTTCCTAACAAGCGGGTCAGTGGCTGGCACTAAGCTTTAGTTTCAGGCTATCAACAGCACCTGAATCCACAGAGCTCTACTAGGCTGGTAGACATGAATGTCAAATAGAGATGGGGTTTTGTACCTGCTGGTTGGTGTTGGTTGCCCCCTGGCCGTTCGCTACGGCAGGCAACTAACTTATTGTATTACCAGTATTTTACTAGCTACTTTAATAGCCAGCGGTACAGTACGGATTGACCATCACAACAACGATGGATGCTGTGTGCCCAATTAACTAATTGAAAACGACAACAATTGCGCATCCTTTAGCACTTTGTTCCATCCCTTCGAAGCAGCCATCCTTAACTATTCTTGAAGTGTCTATAAGAGGTTCCTATTTTGTGTTACTATCGAAAAGAAAATCAAACGTCATAAAATGAACGATCCTTCAGAGCCTGAGACGTCAGACAATACAGATCTGAAAGCCGGGCCTTTCAGCGTTTTGTACAAAGCAGTGAAAGGAAATCTGCAGGTCCTTGTCAACGTGAGAAACAACCACAAACTTCTGGGGCGCGTTAAGGCTTATGACAGACACATGAACCTGTAAGTCCATTTCTCGTGCAATTACCTTGGGAAGTGTTGCCTTTGGAGATTGGTTCCAGCTATGGTGTTTTGGTTATACAGTGAGGTTTGGCTCATAAAATGTTCGTAAATTATAACTTCTCTGTTTTCTAAATCATATAGGTTGATGGAGGATGTCAAGGAAACTTGGACAGAGACTTCCAAAGGTGGTAAAGGAAAGAAGCGGGGCACTGTGGTTAATAAAGATCGGTATATCAGCAAATTGTTCCTCCGAGGAGATTCTGTCATTTTGATTGTCAGTAATCCTGCGTCCTTGGTGAGTGGAGGCAGTGAAGCGGCAGCATGATAGGCTTGCTTGATCCTCTGCGTAATTCTTGAAGTGTCACTGTAATTACAAGCACATCTTGCGGACCAGCGCGCAACAATTTTGAACCCAATTGAAACGTTCGTATGCCCGTGTCTGTGTTTAGGTATGACCAACGATATGCTCGAAGCGGAAATGATACTGTTCATAGCAATGCAGCCACTCAAGTGAGGTAACGCAGACGCCATTCATTCAACATTGTTTCTTATCTATAAGCCTATTTGGTCTAAACCGCTATAGCCAGTAGTTTATCGAGACAACCTGCTTAAGTTTCTTCATTTTTTTGTATCTGTGTGTGCATGAAGAATTCGGTGTTTGAGGGGTGGGGAGTGGGCTATCTATCAAGTGGCAATACAATTTTATTAGTGGTCGTCTATCGTCGTCCGACCCACCTACATGGTTGGTCCGGGTTCCAAGAATTTTCAACTGAATCTGTGCTCACGGTCTTTACTGAAGTACTCAAACAATGTGTGCTACCTAGTATCATGACTGTATACATAGGTACTGCAGATGAAAATAACCTAGTTCTTCACACAACCACGAGAATCTTATGTAAAGTTTGAAAGTTTTTTTATTGGACTCTACTAATACTGCTCGCTTATTTCTTTTCTGTTTGTTCAGCCGCAAGCTTGGCAGACTTGCGAGACGATCGCCTCTTGGAAATAAGAGACCGACGTTGCTCTCTCTGTTCGGCAAGTCGCTGCGCGACAACCTTCTTGTAGGCAGCCGCCTCTTCCTTGTTTCGAAGGATGGAATTCATCTTGTCAGCCTTACGACGACGCTTGCGCTGTAACATGAGGGGAGTCACCAATCGCTGGATCTTAGGTGCCTTGCGGACAGTGACGCCTTTCTTGTTTGTGAAAGTACGGGCAATCACGTACTTGCGGACATCGTCATCCTTGGTCAAGTTAAAGAGCTTTCGGATGTTGTTGGCTCTCTTGGGACCCAAACGACGAGGGACAGTATCGTCCGTCAGACCAGGGATCTTGTTTTCCCCTACTTGAGTGACGACCAAGTTGAGGACAGAAATGTCGTGGCCCACGATGCATCCTCGAACGGATTTGCGCTTGCGCTCACCGGCACGACGCGGACGGTAGGCCTTGTGTCCCTTCTTACACAACACGCGGACACGAGTATTGGTCAAGATACCTTGACGCATGGGGAATCCCTGCTTGTCATTTCCACCAGAAATGCGAAGAATGTAGCCATCAAACTCCTCTCCTAAGACGCCACCCTCGATTTCCTGGGCAATGCGGCGCTCATAAAGGCTCTGAAGACGCTTCTCGTCATCAATGTCAATCACCTTTTGCATTCCCGTGCTCGGGCACGCGATGTTAATCTACGGGTAATACGGAAGAACACAAGGAAAAGAAGGTCAGCAAAGGCAAAGGCCTAGAGTATATCGCTTCTTCCGCCCAACCAGAACTCAAAGCATCATACAAACTCCAACATCCACCATCCTGACGCCACATCTCTAACCCGTTGTAAGAGAATCGAGTCGGGTCGAACCGAAGACTTCAGCGGCCGTCCCGCAAACAACAAATATGCGCCGCTGCACAAAAAGACACAGACCACACACTAGTGTACGCACCTTCATTTTGAGCCTATTTGTTAATTAACTAAGTAATCACTAGAGATCTGACCAACCCAAAATACTGCTCGCAACTGTTGCCGTTGCTACTATTATCGTTGATGAGTCAAGTAGTACTGGTAGTAGTAGAGGAGCGATGGGCGCTTGTTGAGTTGCTTTTCAATCCACCGACGCTGGCTTAGGCAAGTCACCGCCGGCACCATGCATGCATGAAACACCAACATCCAAGTTTTAGTAAAAAGTAAGATGTAGAAGTAAACCTCAGCCCTAATGAACGATCTGGAAAGTATTTTCTGTTGCCCGACCACCTGGGCAGCTAAAACTGTGCGGAAACAAGCAGTGTGCAACTGCAATTGCCCCCAACTAGTCAAGTGGGGTCTATCCAAATTTTATTGACGAAAAGTGACTGAAAATGGCGTGGTTGTATGTATGTGTGTATGTATGTATGTCACATAAGGGAAGGTGCCCCTGGGACAGAATTGATTTAAAAGAAGGTGCCAGTGAGACAGTGCTCACATAAGAAAAGGTGACAGTGAGACAGTTCTCAAAATGTTGGGGGCTAACCACATCAGTGGCATCCAGTTTTGTGTTCACGAACACAGTGCTGTAGTGTCTCACTATCTGCTAATTACTACTGATAGTCTAGCTAGATCTACATCTACACCACTACTATGCATGTAGCTACATGTTCCTTAATCAGCTAGCAGATCCAGATTATCGCAGCCATCAACATTATGAAGATGTCAGTTTGTTCACGTTTTTCATTGTGTTGACAACTCCACACATCGAGGGTCGAACAAGCAATGAATGAATATGTTTGGATGAGTAGTGTTGACGGTGGTTAAGACAAAGACCACAAGGAAACAACTTAGTTGTTTATGAGAAAATTTAGTTAGAGGTGCATGGACTGAGCAGCCATCGTCTTGGCGATGAATGTCAATCTCTTCAATTAGTTTTGACAATAATTGAAGAACATCCAATGTCTCTTAACATTCATTCTGCATTTGTCTCTAGTGCTCTTTTCAGTTATGTTAATGCTATGCTAATTTTGTTATCATTTTGCAAACTAGGTCATTCATTTCTATGTGTCATTGTAGATGTTCAATTCAATGCAGCTGTGTGTTGCAACAACTCAGCTCGTGCTTCTAATTGTAGTCAAATGAATGTTCACAATGACACTTTGTTATGGAATGGTGTTGTCTTGCAATCAATTCTGTTTACATGTAAAAAAATTGTGCATGACCTTGAACTGCTTCCATTTCTCAATGCTCGCATTTTGACAAGGATCAGCTGTTTTCTCAAACATGCTTTTGCTTTTTTGTACAACATTCAATGAGATTTGGCATCTTTGGATCAATCTTAATGCATGATGCATCCATAGCCAGCAAAGACTGTTTGAGAGTCCCATTGATCTGGTTTCTGAGTGCAAGTTGAGCCTCAGTCCTAACTCTGGGATAATTTACCCACCTTCCTCATTTTTATTGTTTTGGGACATGTTTTTGTTTTGGTTGGAATTCTAGAAGAGGTTTTATTGATTGCACATCTACCGCATGTTTTTTCCTTCTTCCAATGTTGTGCACTTATGTGCATTCATTATGAACATGTGTTGCACTTGTTCATCCCTTTGAATCCCTCAGCCACCATCAAATGCATGCTTTTTGTTCTTGGAATGTTCATCCACTCCTTTAGTCAACATCTCATTGTGCTGAGCAATGGTTAATTCAATTTTTGCTTGGTTTGCTTTTCACAGTCACTCATTGTCTTCTCGTTTTGTGTTGCTCATTGTTCATTCCGCTCATCACAGACATAAAAATGTTGGGATAGCAACACAAATGAGCTCTTCTGCATTTTTTCTGTGCACATAGTCATCTGTTTTAATATTCTAGTTTTTTCCAAAATAGTTGGAGCTTTTGATATTCTTCTGTGCTTCTATTAAGTCAGCCAAATTGTTAATCAAGGGAGACTTTGGGTCGCACAGTTCCTCTAAATCTCTTTTTTGTGGGCATGCTTGATGCCACTCATTCGTTGAGGCAAACAACATGTAATTGAATTATTGAATTAAATAGACTGCTGCACAACTTCATATATTTACATGAACTTAACCGACTCTGAAAGGAAGTGTTGTAGCTGGTGTAATGACATTCGGCAGTATCGTTAGCAAACCATGAGCGAACGTTTAGCACCACAACTGCTGTTCGACGATGGATCTCGTGCTATTCTTGAAAGTCAATCTTTGCCGGCGTCGGAAACTTCAACGCAACTTGTTTTGGAAGCAAATTCTGCGAGAGCGTCCTCCATTTCCGTGTCGGAGTACTATGAAATTAATCGCATTGCATCCTCGATCATCGAATTGGTGATTCAGAAGACGCATGCTGCTAATTCTACGTTTTATGCCCGCGTTGCGCTGCAGTTTCCCGATGAACTTCTTTGCGATGCACCTGAAGTTTGTTGGCAAATGGAAGAAACTCTGGAGAAAAAGCTGCTTACTTCGCAGCATCCATCATCAGTGCTAGTATTTTGCCTCGGAGATACAACGTTTGGTCCTTGTTGTCCTGATGAAGTGGCGGCGCTACATTTGAATGCGGATGTTCTCGTCCATTATGGTCATGCATGCTTGAGTCATCCCGCTTTTTCGCTACCAGTTATTTACGGATTTGGTGTGACTAACCACTGGGACACCCATGCTTGTGTCAATGCCATTTTGGGGCAAGCCAAGCAGGCAGTGACCCAGAGGTTGTTGCTTCTTTACCAAGTAAGATATCAGCATGCCATGGAAGATTTGCAGACGCAATTGAGCGAACAAGGGGATATATTCGTAGTGGCAGGCCAAATACGCTCGCAAGAACAGCCTTTGGAGTGTGGCCCAAGCAAGAATATCGAGATATTATGCTGCCAGGACGCTAAATCTTGCTGCACGGGGACGAATCAGGATGGCAATGAAGACAAAATGACAAGGAATATGAATGAGGAGCTTGATGCGCCACAAGAACAATTTACACCGTCTTCACATACCAATGCCAATACACTGGCCAATTCATTTCTACTTGGCGGCTTGGAGGTATCCAAAGACTTAGACTTTTCTTCATTCGCCGTGGTATTTGTCGGCGATCAAGCTTCGTCGTCAAAACAAGGAATTGTGCATGACGGGCATCGACAGTATATCAATACTATTCTTTGGTATCTCTCCACGAAATCTAAACCTGCTGCTCTATGGGTCTATTCGCCCAAGGACCGGATACTCCAGACCAATGCAATTCCGCCTGGAATACAACGACAACTCAATCGACGCTTTTACTTGATTCAGAAAGCTCGGGATGCCTCCATTTTCGGCATTCTCATTGGAACGCTCTCCCAACGTTTTTTTCGATCAGTAGTGCAGACACTTCGCAATGTAATTGCAAAATCGGGGCGGTCAAGCTACACGTTTGCCATGGGAAAAGTAAACCCTGCAAAAATTGCAAACTTTGCAGAAATTGAATGCTTCATTATGGTCGCTTGTGCAGAAACGAGTTGGTTGGATGAAGGAGAACAGCGGGAAATGCACATTCCTATTATTACGCCACTTGAGTTGCATATGGCATTGGGTGAGGGAGGACCCGAAGCTCAATGGGGTGAATGCGATTATAGCCTGGATTACAATGATTTCTTAACCAAGTATCCACATTACGTGCAGTCTGAAACCTCCCAAGAAACGCCTCACAGCGACGAGAAGAATGTCAATGACAACGGTCACGATGAGAGTGATGGCACCACGGGGGATGAGGATGCACCTTACTTTTCTCTTATTTCCGGGAAATATGAATCAAGTCGAAAAGGCAGCTACGGCGTTCCACCGGATGTTGACTTGACAGTGTTGCCGGGACAAGGGCAATTGACCGCCTACAAGAGCGAAGCGGCTGAATTTTTAAAGAGTCGGGAATACCAAGGCCTAGAGATAAAATCAGGGGAAACGCAAGTGCATGCCGCTGTGCCTGGCCAGAAGGGCATTGCCTCCAAGTACATTGGCGACGAGGTAGCAAGATGACTTTTTTTAACAGCAACGACCCTGCTCCAATTCACCAGCAAGTCTTTTAAAGCATGAAATGGTCTGTGTGAAAAACTGCAACCCATGCCAAAAATGGCATCGTCGCTCTTTAGAGCTACTTTGGAATATCGTATCAAGACAATCTTATTTTCGCCAGCCAAGATTCTTGCACCGCTTGAGAAATAAGATGGACTGAGATTTCCAAGTAAACTTCCCGAGAAATCTCCTTGTCCTCTCCGCTCTGAAGGACAAGGCCATCACAGCAAAGAGCTGTGAAAGACCGGAGGATCGCCAATATCTACTCAAGATCTTTTATTTTTCTTCCTCAGCAAATACCCGCCACCGATGTGCGGGTGATTTGGATGCAAAATAGTTTATCCTCGGGAACTCTGGAACTGGGAGGATCCAAACTAGAGCCAACCGGGGAAACCTTGGAATTGGCCTAAATCGTATGTCTTTAAAGGCACTTTCGTTGACGAAAATACTGTCTATCTATTCGAAACATTTCTGGGAGAAAAATGTTTTGTCGTGCTAATGTACCAGCGTAATGAAGAGAACTGGAACTCTGCAGTGAATTATCTAATATGATCCCTTCAATTACACCAACTTTTCTCAGAAATCTATTCTTAATAATGATGTGTTGGAAAGAGATATGTTCAAGGTGCAAATTTTGTGCATGTTTTAGCCTTCCTGATGGCATACCGTAGCAGCTGTGATCAACTTCCTCTCTGTGGCAAGCAACCCTGCGTTGTAGGATGCACCCATCGATGCTGCTGAGGGGAGCCTATCTTACTAGTACACTAGACCGCATGAGCTCTGCGCTGGCAGAAGTAACTGCCTTGAATTCCTGTGCATATCAGATTTGCTTCGCCGGGGAGATGTTACTGGTAATGTGATGTGCCCCAACTGGCTGTCCTTCTCGTTTAAGTGAAGAGTTGGGCAGTAGAGTATATCTTTACTTCATATATAACTCTTGAGGTCCCTTAGCATCATTTCATGAAAAATAGCACTTCCGCAAGATGCGATTGCCCCCCCTTCCCGATCTCCTCCATGCAAGCATTGACAAAGACGCCACTATCTAATGTTGGGCACACTTCACATAGAAATACATTTATATTATAGCCCTGACGAAATTTCAGGGGATTACTTTAAAATTCTGCGGCTGATGGTGGCAGAAAAGACGCTCCTAGGTGGCGCTTCGAAAGGACTTCGATTTCCTCACCAAGTTCGCGTACGCGAATGACGTTGTCGCCGTCGGGTGTGTCAAAGTCGATAAGTGGGGCATTGGCTTTTCGTTGTTCTTCTTGTCTCTGCTGCGTCAGAAGCGCTTGTAAGTCGAGAAGCCTGGCTCTATCTGATGCAGGGTCGCACGACAAATTGCTGACCTTTGCAGTATCAACCGAGCTGCACCTCGTAAGCTCGTTCATCGCTGAGGCCAACATGCTACTACTTTTATTCCGCCGAAGTTCGCGGGCATTTGCCGCCGAAGAAAACTTCGAGGGACTCTTCAGAGCGGCATAATTGCTTTGTTCGATCTTCCCGCGCTTCTTATGGGCTGCCCAGAGATACTTGTCCGAGTAATTTGGCCTAGCAAGCAGCTGGTTGGTGGCGCGGGTAGCTGTTGAAAACTCCCCCTTCTTGCAGATAATATCTTCTTCATCGTCTAGGTCGTCGTCACTATCCTCGTCTGCTTCCTCCAATATATCCTCAAAAGACGAATCACTTTCTGTCCCGAAGCTGTTGCCGAGGGGGCGTTCGGTGATCCATGCTGATTCCGATCGTGCTGAGGAATCAGGCAGAAGCCTTTCATTTTCCAACTCGTTGCTATTCGGGGGGGCGACCAACCTCTTGCTGTCATTATCCCGGTGCTTCAATGATATAGCTAACGAAGCCAGGATGTTCGCAATGTCAGCTGCATTACCCGCATTGAGTAGGTCTTGGTCGAGGCTACTTGTAGAACGAGGAACAGCACTCTTTCCCGCATCGTTGCCAGGGCTGTCGATGCTTTGTTCGGACGTAATCCTGGCAGTGGGGCCTTTGCTCTTGTCACTTTGTTGAACTAGTTGCTTACTAAGCTCACTATCATAGCTGTTTTTGCAGCCAACCATTGCTTGGCGCTTTGACTTTCGAAACGAGGGGATTTTAGGGCCACGTCGAAAGAGCAGCTTGTTCATTGGATTCATCATTGATTTGCTCCTTTTATGAGAGCTGCCCCCTGTTTCAGGGTAAGATCCCTTTGAACTGGTGCTTCCAGAAGAACTAGACGCTCCAAGTGAAAGTGCCGAGTCGTTGTTCTCTGTCTCGATCTGGCCGGACCGACTTCGGCGATGTAAGTGACGTAGAAGAATTGGAGGCGTGCTCCTACTTTTGGTCAATTTGGAGGGCGCAACAAACTTAGCTGCCCTGTTGGTTTTGTTCTGCCCAGCAAAAGAATCCATGGTACACTCCAGCTCGCCCTTGTTGAGTCTTCCAGGCGTTACAACGGCGGGGAATGAAGGCGACTTTGATGGTGGCTCTAGTTGGCCACAATCACTTCTCCCACATGCGGGCATGACAGGCGATTCCCGTGCCAACAAACGATTATTCTTGCGATAATCATCAGGGCAGGACGCCGTTCGGTACAACTTGGAAATCTCTTTGAGTCCGGGCGTCGTAGAGCTGGGCCTGGGAACGTATTGAGGATCCTCAGGCGTGCCTCTACCTGACACGTCCTTGAAAGTAAGTCCACTGGTAATCCGTTTGGCACGAGCGGGCAGCAACAATAGTTCGTCGTCGTATAATTCATTCTCATCTTCGACAACCTCTTGCCCCTCGACAATGCCGTCGTCGTCGTCGTTGTCATCATACAATAGTGGCTCTTCAAACAAGATGCTATCATCGTTTTGAAAATGAACATGGCCTGCATGACAACAAAGACCATCCGAAGGCTGCCACAAGAATTGAGGCAAAGAAACTACCTTGGCGTTTGAATTGGTACACGTAGTGCCTTTGGCTTGGCTGCTGTTGGGGAGAGAACCAGCAGCATCGCCGCGCACACTGAGAGCGTTGCAAACCTGCTGTTGCTGGAGCGTTTGCAGATTCGGCGAAGATGTTGAAGAGGAAGAGGACAAATCCAAAAGTGCTCGCGAGTTGGGGATTCCTTGTTTTGCGCGGTTGTTTGCTTGGTTTCGTTGGGGCTGCTGAGGGCTCATCCGTGCTTGTAAATACTCACGCTCGTCAAAGCAGAGTAGAAAGTTTCGAAAAACAGTTGAACCGACAGCATCCACCGTTCCACTAGTATCCAGAGCAGCCAAGGCAAGTTCGCCGTCGTAGTCAAGAACATTTGGCAATGACATTAGCTGGTCTGGGGGGATGTATCGCTCGCCGTCGTCATTGTCAACATTATTTGATTCGTTGGCTTCCTCTTCGTCAGAGTCATTGCCATAGTCCTGATCGTAATAATGAGCAGCATTGCTGCTTTTGGAGATGGACCGTTCAGTTGAACGTGAGTAACTGCGACTCTCGGCGCTTTCGGAAGAGTCTTCCTCATTGTCTTGAAGCGCGGCAAACCTAGTAGTCATCTTGTGCTTCGTCTGCCTGGTAGATGTATGCTGTCCTTGGAGAATGAATCAAAGAATACTAGTACTGTATGGAGGATTGTTGATGACTTCTGATCAAATGTAAGCCTCATTCAGCATTGCTCACAGCGCGTTCTTCAATTTATAAAAGGGCTGCAGAGCAGCTGAATGATTGTTTTGATCTGATGTCTTTCTGACAACAGGCCGGTGTCATCTGATCTGGTTGTGTTTGCTGGCCAATGAATGGGCAAAAAGATACCAGTAGTTAAGTAGACAAAAACTAATGCTAAACCAAGCTACTATTATAGATACATCGTACTAAGTAGAGAGTACGTCGTAGCAAGTATTGTGCCTCACAGTCGTGCGAGAAAAGCATTTGAAAAACTCTCTTTTTCGCGCTCGATTGCCATGTTGCGTCGGACGAGGCGTTATTCTTGAACCGTTGTTCGGATCGGCCGTTTGACCGTTTCCAACAGCCATCTCATCTTTTTTGGAAGCCTGCCCAGGTAACCGCAGTGCGTCTGCATGCCAGCCCCTGCGTCTCTTTCAACTCCTAATCACAGCACACTGTGTTGTGCTCAGGCTTCTCTCATATTTGTTACAATCTATAACCCCCCCAAACCTGTTGGTCCAAGTTTCTCTCTTGACATGCTAAACAAATGTTACAACTTATGCTATCAAAAAGGCACAATGTCAGCAGACTCGCTCCTAGCAGCACATCAAAAAAATCATTTTTAATCAAAAAAACAGCTGAATGCATGTCTCAAATCAACAACGTCAACCATTGTGTGTGTGGATTCATCAGCAAGTATCCAATTGTCCCTGCTATGTGCACATGCCTTATAACTCTAGTGCTAAAAAATTAAATGATTAGGTGTCAGATCCAGTGAAGTGCACCATGTTGATGTGCCGGGAATTGGTCCGGTTCAATGACCTTTTGCACAAAATGGACACTTTGGCACTGTGCATTGTGATGTTACACCACAGCAGTGCTGTGTGTAGGAAACTTTCTGATGGAAGGTCATTGGTTCGAACCTCAACGGTCAAATGCAGTCACTGCGAAGCAAGCCATCTGCGCTAGCAGGCAATCAGCAAACCATCAATGCTAGCAGGCATGGTGCACCAACACCATGTGAATCTTCCCCACGAGACGATCCACACACTCCGCTACAGTCAAAGTGCTATCCAACGGTTGCAACACACAATCTACTAACAGTCGAAACACATGTGCGGTCTGGCCAACTGCGTGTGTGCTCCGACTAGCGAACACGTAGACGCGTGTCTACTCCGACTAATGACAGTCATCCTGCGGTAAAGCAGTGTGATTCACCTTGAAGTTGTTCAACAGAACATTCGAATTTGACACGATTCTTACTCGGGAAGTGTGCTGGAATGCATCACAATCTACTCCCACCATCCTCCCATGTGCTGCGCATGTCCAGATGCTGCCACCATTGCGAGTCAATCAACCATCACACGATGCTCGTGAATCGTGGGGGAGAGAGAGAGGAGTAGCCTCTCTGACTAATGAGCAGTGTTCCGTAGATAAGCCTGTTATCAAATGTGCAGTGAAACAGCAGTTGAAGCTGTCATGCAGAGTCACCACCTATGTCCCACCGTTGAGCACACTCACGTGTCCGGTCATTCCAGTGCAAATCTCACACATGCACTCCGTGCTAACTAATTAACACGTTCTTCTGTTGCACATGGGGGAGAATGAAGTGCACCAGATTTACATACCGGGAATTGGTCCAGTTCAATGACCTTTTGTGCAGGCAAAGCATCCACTTTGGCACATGGCATTAGCAATGTTTGTTGATGCATGTCGTGAATCTGAAATGAATTCACAGTTGAGACATTTGAAAAACATTCTCCATAACACATGTTGGAAAGCAATGGGAAGTCAAGTAGCTAGAAAAGTGGACTCTAAAACATAGGAAAGGATGTTGGGGTTTCAAAGTGTTTGTGCAACATGGGATGCCGTGTTCCATTGAATGATGGGTCGGCAAGTTTGCTGCATTTGCAACTTGGTTTAAATTAGGGGAACTTCTGAAGAAGAGAGCTACCACATTTCAAGATGTGCATGGTTTGTTGACATAAAATGTGTTCATCTTGACTATGCACGCAGAGGTGTCAAGTTGGTTGGACTGGGACGATGGAACAATCATGTGAACTTGAACTCCAATTTGATTAGACATGACATTTCATTCAAATTTCCGAAACAGTAAAAAACCAAATTATACCTTTTCAGTGGCCAATGGTAGAAGCAATGCACCTTGTTAACTTGATTTTTTAAGCAAAAAGCAGTGCTGACTGTGCTTGTCAAAGTTATTGAAGGTGGTGTCAACAATGGGTGTAGTGCGGCATTGATGTAGCGATTGGCATCAGCTTTAGACCTAACCTTAGTGACATAGCAAACTTGAGCGAAAATGCTCGCCGCACCTAATCATGCAGCACAAAATCAATGACATCAAAATTCAACAATTTAGACTACCGATAATAATAATTTTGGTACCATCATGGAGGTGGCAAGAACGGGTGTCATCTAGCAAGTACAGTATGCAAAGAAGATCACTCTCAGAAAATGCCGGTAGGCGGTATCCGGCACCCCTTCCAAATCACTTGAGCATATCGGACGTGAAGGGCCACAAACGGCGCACCACAAGTTATGCTGCGCTTTGGAGCCATTCTAATTCCACGATCGTTACTTTTTGCTCCCTTGCTGTTATTCTATTTCTCACCATTCAAGCAAAAATATATCTCGATACCATTGTGGAACGAAAGCCAGTCATTATTGATATTCCTCATCCGTCACCATTGTTGTCAGACGACGACGCCAAACAACGCCATCACACTCCATTGCATCCACGGAGCAAGGACACCGATACTCGTACTGTCGTACAGTTTACCACACTACCAAAGCATCAAAGTATCGCCGGCGACAGGGAAAGCCAGAATGATATTAGGGATGGCAAATTAGGACACAGAGGCTCCGGTGCTACAGTGGGTAGAGACAACAGGGATGCCGAACATGAAAATCATGTTGCTAAAACTAGTCCACAGCAGCATCCACAGCCGCGAATAGTGCGGTTTGAGCTGCAGGAACCCAACTCGCATTCTTCACGCCTCCCCTTTAAGTCATCACTTGGATTCCTTCGAAAGGATCTTCTCAGTGATGAGAGCGATTCTGGACCCACAGATAAGATTCCACTGACTGAGAAAACAGAGGATGCAGTGTTCCAAAAGCTAAACAATGGTACTGACACGACGATAACAACAAGCATAAACATATCCACCTTCGTAGAGACGGAGGACGAGGATACAACGGGGGAAGATAAAGAACAAATTCAAGATGAAAAAAACGGCGATGGCGGCAATGAAAATGAGGAAGAGTGTGTACCCATGGCCAAATGGCAAACATCTGTCCCTGTTAATTGCAATTCTATTCATGAAGTCGACATTCTCTCTTCTATTTTAAACCAAGGAGGTAGTAAAACCAAAAGTCGCAAAATTGCAAAGACAGCACTACTTTCCAATTCTTCAACCACGCAGAATAATATACATCTGCAACCTCTTTATCATCCCACGTGGAATGGATCTCAGTTAACGTTTTTGGGACAGGGTTGGTTCCGTGCTGCCTGGAAACTTGATCTACAAACCGGCATTGGCGGTGACGACGACGACGACAACGAAGGGAGTGAAACAGTGATTTTGAAAATGCTGCGACCGGAGCGCGACTTTACGAGCGAGTTTTATGAGGTACGTTACGGCACGCTTTACTATGCTTTTCATTACGTTGTACCATAGTGTTGTTCTGTTCACCCTCAATAATCCATTGCTCAATATCTGTTTTTTCTATTTGTTCTGAAGCTGCATCGCATTGACGCTGTTGCCATGGAGCAGCTCACGCATTCAAAGTTTGTACTGAATGTCTATGGGTACTGCGGCCAGAGTGCATTAAATGAATTTGCGAATTTTCACATCCCAGAATTAAGTAGCCTGGAAAAGTTTGATCGGCAATTGCGCGGTAAAATCCATCCAAGAATAAGCCGCATGAAACTGAAGTTAGCAGTCAGCGTGGCTACTGGGGTAGCTCACGCCCATGAATTACCTGCAGACCTCGTGGGAGACGATCGTCCAACATTAGCGCATTATGACTTGAATCCAAGAAATGTCGCTATCGTTAAGGGGGGGATGCCGAAGCTAAACGACTTTAATGTGGCACACTTCTTAAAGTGGAATCCAAAGACAAATAAGACTTGTGGATTCGATAGCCGACTCCACGAACCCTGGTGGAGAGCTCCAGAAGAAGTCTCGCTCACTGAGCGTGTTCCCTTAACTGAAGCTGTGGACGTGTATGCTCTTGGAAATCTTTTGTTTCACATTCTGACAACCCACTCTCCTCGAGGTAAGATGAAAGACTACCGCATGGAATCTGTTCGCCAGGAAGTTATGAAAGGCGACTCTCCACAATTGCCCAAGGAATTTGCAAGTTCAAAAGATCCTGCCATAATTGCAATTCGTCGAGCCATGAAAATGTGTTTCGCCAAGAATCCCAGCGACAGGGCCACAGCAAGGGAAGTGTCCGACGCTTTGATGGAAGCTTACTTGCAACTTGTCGAGGCAGAACGGGAACAGGAGCAAGAAAATAGCAAATGAGCTACGCCGCGACTCTGGCACAATCTGCTATGTGCAAAACTATGAATGGTATTTGACTCGTCATAAGCTACCGATTCCCCAGGCCTTCAGGTCAGTTTCCTCCTCCTGCTTACTTCTGCCGCCCATGCTTTACAACGCGTCAAGCACCAAAACAAAACATTCAATATCGAGCAAATTCTTAGTCAACCGAATGGAACGTCGAGGCCGCCTTCTGCGGAGTGGTGGGTTGTTGGTGATACGAAACTTTGCAAATGATTTACAGTAGGCACTGCACCTTACAAACATCACCTGGTTTTTCGCTGGTTGCAACGGAAATACATGGGCCCTACTGGCCTGGATCAAAGACGAGAGTTAAGCAATGTTAACTTCAATTGGTCGAAACAGACGTCAAGATCGCTCCAATAGATGATTCTTGGAAATATTGCATTTAGAAGAAATGTTTGGGACATTCTAATGCTCATACTAAAAGAGTGACTGATTTGTAGTAAATTATTGGAATTGTTTCTAAGGTTAGTGCTTTATAATTTCTTTTTGTTGGTCCTCGCAGTGCTTCCATTTAGACATCAGCTAGGCAAATGTTGCACCTAGTTAATCTGTGGTAACTTCGTGTGTTGGCCTGGCTCTTTCGTCATTGATTGACTCATCATTGATGGGAGTGGTCTGCTTTGCATGCCTATGGAAACGTGGTCTGTGTCTACAGGCACTGTAGATTTCGTTGTTAGAGTTGATAAGAAGTTGTGGGTTGGATCTGGATTGTTTAAGAATTGCAATTCTCTAGTTAGCACACAGGGCGCAGTTTTTGGTAGCAAAAGTTTTGACTACACTAATGCTGACGAATGTTGGACAGGGCAGGAATGCTTCTGTTGGTTGAAACCTGCAGGAGTGGACTTGGGAATTAGTTAACCGATGAAGTGGTGTGCACTGTACTAGTAAGGGAACCCAACTATGTAAGTGACAGTGAGACAACCGTGACCATTTGCGCTTGCTAGTAGGCTCATCTATGCTGCCCTATCTATGAACAGAAAGTGATGACAATTATAAAACTGCCCCCCTGTAATTTTAGAAGTTTGGATGTGAAATATCTCAATGATGTATCCACAGGACCATCTTGAATTCTGACATCCATCTAATATGACTGACATGTGAGAGGAAGGCTGGATTACATTTAAGACTGACATTTTAGCCTTGAGTTTATTTTAGACTGGACTCCATACATTTTACAAAGAGGTGCACATAAGTTTTTAAGACTAGTTTTGCTGTTCACTCGAACATTAACATCTGTCATGGAAATTATCCTAGAATAGTAACATGTTCAGCTACTTAGTCTGAGATAATTTGATAATGCCCATGCATCACAGATGTGCACCTCATTGTCTGTAGGATCAAATTGAGTATGTCAGAATCACAAAAGCATTTGACTGAGAAGAAAAGGATACACAAAGAAGGACATAAAGAAATTACACTAGGAAATTCCTTTGTTATGCAGGTCAAGAATAACTGAAAACTATATTTAAAAACCAGAGAATCTATCTCTTTTTGAATACATAAGCAAAATTTAAAAATCAAATGTCTGAGCCATCATTGTTGTGTCAAATGTGTGTGTTGGGGGGGGGGGGTGGACAGGAGACAAATGTTGGACAGGTGTGACTTT
>ENA-ORBV01006627-ORBV01006627.1-microbial-mat-metagenome-genome-assembly--contig:-NODE-6627-length-20289-cov-3.582674_pt1 | contig 20289 bp, 13 predicted proteins | sample MGYA00237777_ERZ505514 | MGnify/ENA primary metagenome ERZ505514 (study PRJEB26160, sample SAMN06269048) | microbial mat metagenome | isolation source: Oligotrophic lake microbial mat | place... | reverse complement strand
GAGAAAAAAACGACGCGCACGGAGAAGCCGCCGCTGCCCTTCGATCTGCAGGAAATGCAGAAGCTGATGTCGAAGAAGTTCGGCAGCACGGCGACGGACACGCTGGCGGTTCTGCAGAAGCTCTATGATGCGAAGCTGATCAGTTACCCGCGCACGGACTGCCGGTATTTGCGCGTGGACATGAAGGACAAGCTCTACGCTTCGCTCGTGGACGTGCACGCGCACCTGAAGGCGACGCGGAGAGCGTCGCGCCCTCAGGCATCGGCGCGCGGATCGTCGTCGAGCAGGCCGGGCAGCATGCCCTGGGCGCGCGGGTCGGGAAGGGCCTCGACGCTGCGCAGGCTCCGCTCCATGGCGCGGGTGCGGACCTCGGCCGCGGCGGCGGCGCGATTCAAGCGCAGCTTGCCACCGGTGACAAACTCCTGTTCGACGTATCCGCCTTGCTGGCCGGCCGTGCCGAGATCGCCCATCTGATTACCGGAATAGCCCACGACCGGGTTTGGCGGCAGGCCGGATTGAAGCCAATCGCCCCGAGCCGCCCTGAGCTGCGCCGTCGCACGCCCGAGGCCAGGGTGATTCGACATCGCGAAGTCTTCTAGCTCTGCCAACGTCATGGCCGGCCGCTGCGCCCGTGCGGCGTTTTGAACAACACGGAGATTCGCCACCGTTGCGTCGCGCTCCGGCTGCGCAGCGACGCAAATCGCCGGCGCGATAGCAACCAGGGCGAACAACGGCAGTGTGGCAAACGTGGTGCGCATTCGGGAACAGTCCGATGACTCAGCGGCCGCCGTGAGAGTCGGCAACGGGCAATATCGATCATCGGACCGCGAGAATCGCCAGCCCGAGAGCATTCGGCGCAGCCGCGAAAGCTTGCGCAGCTTGCCACTTTAGAGCCAATCCCAGAACCTAATGGGGTGGCTGGGGTCGAATGTACTCATTCGCCCCAGGCGCTACACGCTGGAGGCGAGCGAGTACGCTCGTCCCCAGCCACTCACGCTTAATTCAGATTCTGGGATTGGCTGTTAACCAAGTGCATTCAAATACGGCCGCGGCCGCTGCAGATGTTCGCGGACATAGTCGCGCACCGAGTCTTCCAGGCTGGGGAAATCGACCGGGCAGCCCGTTGCGCGGAGTTTGCCCATTTCTGCTTGGGTGAAATACTGATAGCGGCCGCGGAGCGCCTCGGGCAGGTCGATGTACTCGATCCGCGCGGGAAGCTCCATCGCGGCGAAAACCGCCCGAACCAGGTCGTTCCAAGTGCGGGCGACGCCGGCGCCGAGATTGAACAGGCCGCCGACTTGGCGATGTTCGATCAGCCAGGCGATGGCGTCGACGCAGCTTTTCACATAGATGAAATCGCGCTGCTGGCCGCCGTCGGGATAGTCGGGCCGCTCGGACTTGAATAACCGCACGACGCCTTGCGCGCGAATCTGGTGGAACGCTTTGAAGACGACACTCGCCATGTCCGCTTTGAGGTACTCGTTCGGCCCGAAGACATTGAAGAACTTGAGGCCGACGATCTTGTCGAACGCGCCGTTGCGTAGCGCCCAAAGATCGAAGAGTTGTTTGGAGTAACCGTATTTGTTGAGCGGCAACAGAGTCGGCGTCGCGCGATCGTCGTCCGAGTAACCACGGTCGCCGTCGCCATAGGTGGCGGCGCTGCTGGCGTAGATGAAGCGGACGTCGCGCGCCAGGCACCACTCGGCCAACGTGCGCGTGTAGCGATAGTTGTTCCGCATCAGGAAATCGGCGTCCCGCTCCGTCGTGCTGGAGCACGCGCCCAGGTGGACGATGGCCTCCGGCCGTGTTTCCCAGCGATCCTCTTCGACGCGACGAAGAAATTCGTCTTTGTGCAGATAGTCGGCGAATCGCAGCGCGGAGATATTTTGCCACTTCTCGTCGCACCCCAATTCGTCGACGACGAGCAAATCCGTGCGGCCGAGTTGATTCAGCTTCCAGACGAGCGCGCTGCCGATAAAACCTGCTCCGCCGGTGACGACAATCATGCTGGTTCGCTCAATCCGTGTCGAGATTCGTTGCGCGGCGGATTATAGCCCGGCGGGGAAGTTGCTTGAAAGCGGAAAACGGGGCACCTATGCTGGAACCCGCGCGGCTTGGCGCGGGTTTCTCCGGATATTCACCACAGAGAGCACGGAGGGTTGGAGTTGTGGCACGGTCTCCCGACCGTGCCGCCGGTCCGACCGAAGGTCTCCAAGACCGGACATTGCCAGGCCCGCCGTGACACGGTCGGGAGACCGTGCCACAACAGTGTTGATGGTGGAAGTGTGAATTGGTTCGGGGTTGGAGCTGAATATGCGTTGCTTGGTGGCATTGGTTCTGGTGGGGTTGATGGTCGAGCCGTTGGCGGCTCAGGATCTTGTCGCGCCGACCGAGGCGTTGTCGGCGGCAGAGCAACTGGCCAAATTTCATTTGCCGCCGGGCTTTGAGATTCAATTGGTGGCCGCGGAACCGGAGATCTTCAAGCCGATCAATTTGGCTTGGGACGCCGCTGGGCGGATGTTGGTCACGCATTCGCTGGAATATCCCTATCCCGCCGGCAAGGATCAGCCGCATCGCGATGCGGTCGAGATCCTGGAAGACACCAACGGCGACGGCCGGGCGGATCGCTTCACACGATTCGCGGACCAGCTCAATATTCCGATTGGCGTCACGGCCCTGCCGGATGCGGTGATGTACTACAGCATCCCGTCGATTCGCCGCGCGGTCGACCGCGACGGCGACGGCAAGGCGGACGAAACGCAGGAGCTATATCGCGAGTTTGGCTACCGAGACACACACGGTATGGGCAGTTCGTTTCGCCCCTGGATCGATGGCTGGATTTATTGCTGTCACGGGTATGCCAATACCTCCACGCTGACCGACCTGAACGGCAACTCGATCACGATGAACTCCGGCAACACGTTCCGGATTCGCGCGGATGGCTCGCGGATCGAGCAATGGACCCACGGCCAGGTGAATCCCTTCGGCCTCGCGTTCGATCCGCTCGGCAATTTGTATTCCTCGGATTGCCACTCGCTGCCGGCGTATATGCTGCTGCGCGGGGCGTACTATCCGAGCTTCGGCAAGCCGCACGACGGGCTTGGATACGGTCCGACGATGATCAATCACGATCATGGCTCGACGGGCATCGCCGGCATCTCCTATTACGCGGCCGATCATTTTCCGCCGAAGTACCGCGATACGCTGTTCATCGGCAATCCGGTCACCGGGCGCGTGAATCACGATCACTTGGAACAGCATGGCTCGACGTACCAGGCGATCGAGCAGCCGGATTTTATCTCTTGCGACGATCCTTGGTTCCGTCCGGTGGACGTGCAAGTCGGCCCCGACGGGGCGCTCTACATTGCCGATTTCTACAACTGCATTATCGGCCACTACGAAGTGCCGCTGACGCATCCGCGCCGCGACCGATTTCGCGGACGGATTTGGCGCGTCGTCTACAAAGGAACGGACGGACAATCGCCGGTGCCGCGCTCCGTGCCAGACTTGCCACGCGCATCGAACGATGAACTGGTCGCTCTGCTAGCTGATCCGAATCTTTGGGTGCGCTGTCAAGCGACGGAGCAATTGGTGAGTCGCAAGCTCGACGAGGATGCGCTGTGGCAGTTCGAATTGTTGAGCCGCGGCAATGCACCCGCGGAGCAGCGCGTGCATGCGATGTGGGTCATCGAGCGGAGTGCGCCGCAGGGTTGCGAGGCGGAATTGTTGGGTTTGCTGGCCAATGACACCGCGCGCGAGGTGCGCGTGCATGTGATGAAGCTGTTGGCCGAGCGGCCGGAATGGGCTAGCCAGGACATGGCCATGCTTGCCCGCGGCGGCCTGGAAGACGACGACGCCTTTGTGCAACGCGCCGCGGCCGATGCCCTGGGGCGGCATCCCGCCAAGGCGAACCTGAAACCGCTCCTGGCGGCTTGGAAACTCGCGGATTCGCAGGACACGCATTTGATCCACGTTGTGCGCATGGCGCTGCGCGATCACCTGCTGGCGCCGGGCATGTACGTCCTCGCGGCCTCGTTAGCGCAGGACCCGGAAGCTGCCGCACGGTTTGCAGAGCTCAGTTTGGGAACGCCAACGGCCGGCGCTGCCGACTACCTGCTGCAATGGTGTGCGCAACAGTATGCCGCTGGACAACTACACGGTGGCACGCACGCCGATTACCTGCACCAGTTAGTGCGCTATGCAGCGGACGAACGACTGGACGCGGCACTGCGGTTGATCGCCGAGTTGGAGGTATCGTCCACCGATTCGCAGCGCGGGGCAATCGCCGCGACCTTTCGCGCTTGTTCCGAGCGTGGGCATGATGTGCCGGAAGCATTCCAGTCCTGGGGCGCGCGGTTGACGCGAACCCTGTTGAGCCAGCCTGACACGGCCGCGCAAGGCGTCGAACTGGCGCGCGAGCTGCGTTCCGCATCCGTGCATGAAGCGTTGAGCCATGTCTGCGGCGACGCGGCACTGGAACCGGCGTTACGCGCCGCGGCCTTGGATGCCTGCGCCGCGATCGACGCCGGAAAGACGCTTGAGTTGGCTAAGCGATTACTCACGAATAGCGACGAACCGATCACCGTGCGGGAGCGCGCCGCGCTGGCCATCGCTGCGGCCAACGACGTCGCGGGACGCGAGTTGCTGGCGACTTCGTTGGCATCGGCGCCGGAGCGACTGTCGAAAGCGATGGCCTTGGCGCTCGTGCTGAGCCCGGAAGGTTCTAAGTTGCTGTTGATGAACATCGCGGCCGGCAAGGCCTCGGCGACGTTGCTGCAGGAGCCGGTGATCGAGAGCCAGTTGCGTAATCATAATTTGCCGGATTTTGCGGCGCGCTTGAGCAAGCTGACCGAAAACATTCCCGCGCGGGACGAGCGCGTGAACCAACTGATCGCGGCGCGGCTGGCGGCGTTCGATCAGCAACCGCACGATGCGGCGCTCGGCAAGCAGTTGTTCACCAAGCATTGCGCCGCGTGCCATCGGTTGGAGGACCAGGGGAACAAGGTCGGGCCGGACCTGGCGGGCGTCGGGTTGCGTGGCGCGGAACGATTGCTCGAAGACACGCTCGATCCGAATCGCAACGTCGACCAGGCCTTCCGCGCCACCATTATCAACACCACGGCTGGGCAACCACTGACCGGACTCGTGCTGCGCGAAGAAGGGCAAGTACTCATCTTCGTCGACAGCCAGGGCAAGGAGCAACGCATCGATGTCGAAGACATCGAAGAGCGCGCCCAGGTCGGCCTTTCCCCAATGCCGGCCAACGTCGCGGAATTGATTCCCGAGACGGAGTTCTATCATTTACTGGCCTATTTGCTGAGCCAGCGGCAATCTCCGCCGTAGGGCCGGAAGCGCAGGTCTACCCCGAAGGGACACTTTCCCCTGGCCCCCGGGCGTCTAGAATGGGTCGTTGCCGGCTGTGGTTCGCTTTGGCCGGTCCCGCCCTGATTCTCCTCGGACGAGAGCGAGGTGTTCCGATGTCGACTCGATTCCTGACCGCGCTCCCCGTCTTTAACGAGGAATCGCACGTCCAGGCCGTGCTGGCCGAAGTCCGGCGTTACGCGCCGAACATCCTGGTGGTGAACGACGGTTCGACCGACGGGACCGCCGCGTTACTTGCGACGGAGCCAGGCATCCAAGTAGTAACGCACGCGAAGAATCGTGGTTACGGCGCCGCGCTCATTACGGCGTTCGACTCCGCGATTCGCGAGGGTTACGACGTGCTGGTCACCATCGACTGCGACGGGCAGCACGAGCCGCAGCGGATCCCGGAATTCGTCGCCGCCTGCACCGACGTGGATATCGTGTCGGGCAGCCGATATCTGCAAGATTTCGAGGGGGACAACGCCGCGCCCGAGGATCGGCGACGGATCAACATGCAAGTCACCCAGGAACTGAACCGGCGGCTCGGTTACCAACTCACCGACTCGTTTTGCGGTTTCAAAGCCTACCGCGCCGAAGGCTTGGCGAAGCTCAAACTAACTGAAGCGGGCTACGCGATGCCGCTGGAGCTTTGGGTTCGCGCGGCGGCAGCAGGATTGAAAGTGAAGGAGCTGCCGGTGCCGCGGATTTACTTGGAGGAGAAACGCTCGTTCGGCGGCGCGCTCGACGACGCGGCGACGCGCGTGCAGTACTATCACCTCGTGCTCGACCGGAGCGTGGCGGCGCTGGAAGACGCGTACGACTGCGCAGGCGTACTCTGTACCGGAGCGAGTGATTGATGGCCGCGGCCGACGAGCCTTCGTTTGGCCGGCGCTGGCGCGCCCCGCGCGCCGACCGCGCATTTCTGGCCGATCCGCCGCTCGCGGACGCGGCCGGCTTGGTCGCAGCAAATCAGGCGTTGCGAGAACAATGGCCCCAACGCACGATGCCGTGGGGAGCGCTGGCGCGCGACGCGCGTCAGGAATTACTCGCAGCGGCGCGGGCCCACAGCGAGACCTATCTCGATCCCGCCGATCAACCGCTCGATGGTCCGCTGATCATCGCCGGCCATCAGCCCGGCATGTTTCATCCCGGCGTGTGGTGTAAGAACTTTCTGATCTCGGCCATGGCCCGCGCGCTCGGTGGCGCGGCGATCAACCTGGTCATCAACACCGACACGTTGAAGACGCCCAGTCTGCGCGTGCCGTCCGGCGGCGCCGACGCACCGTACTGGGAGACGCTCCCCTTCGACGAAACGACCGAGGAAATGCCGTTCGAGGAGCGGCGAATCGTTGATCGCGAATTGTTCGAATCGTTCGGCCGCAGTGCGCAGGCGGCAATGTCGGGCGTCGCGCGGGAGACGTTGCTGGAAAAATTCTGGCCGCAGGCGGTAGAGCGCGGCCGCGCGACGGGCAATCTTGGCAGCGCTTTGGCCGAAAGCCGGCATCGCCTGGAACGCGACTGGGGGCTCGCTACCTGGGAGATCCCTTGGAGCGATGTCCTCGAACTGCCGGCCACGCGACGTCTCACCGCGATGATCCTATCTGATGGCTGTCGATTGCGCAGTCATTACAACGAAGCGATTCTGGCGTATCGCCGCGTCTATCGAATTCGCAGCCGCAACCACCCAGCGCCTCTGTTGGAATTGAACGCCGATTGGTGCGAAGCGCCGTATCGCGTCTGGCGCGCTGATGTACCGCGACGCCAACGATTGTTCGTGCGTCATCAGGGGGACGAACTTCAACTCACCGACCGCGCCCGGTGGTCGGCGAATCTGCCAGCGCCGCGCACTCCGGACGACACGCGAACCGCCGAGGCCCTCGGCGCGCTTGCGCGGCAAGGCGTGAAGCTTCGCACGCGAGCTTTGGCGACGACTTTGTATGCACGGCTGCTGTTCGCCGATCTGTTCGTACATGGCATTGGCGGGGGGCTTTACGATCAGGTCACCGACCGCTGGATGTGGAGGGCGTGGGGAATTTCTCCGCCGTCCTATCTAGTGGCGACCGCGACACTGTACCTGCCGCTTCAAGGCGGTGATCGGGCGACGACCACGCTCCCTGGTCGTGCGGCGATGCGGGATTTGACCTATCACCCCGAACGCTTTCTTGGAACGGACACATTGCCGTCAGAAGCGCGCGAAGCCCTGGAATTAAAGCGGCGTTGGATCGCCACGAAACAGACGCGCGAGAACGCTCGAGAGCGCTGCCGAGCGATTCGCCAGGCCAACGAACAATTGCAGCCGTATCTTGGCGAACGCCGAGCGCAGATGGAGTCCGAAGGAGAGCGTGAAGGGCTGCGGCGTCGTACGGAGTTGGTCGCGCGGTGGCGCGAATACGGCTTCCCCCTCTACAAGGAGGAAACTTTGCGGAAATTTCTGCTGGAAATTCCGTTCCATAAGGTTTAGGTTATGGGCGCAAGATGGAGCGACCAGCTCTTGTGTGGAGGGATTCACGCTGATGTGCGCCGTTTCCTCGACGTTAGGAATGGCCGACCGCACGATGGCGGCCGGTAAAACAAAGGCGAAACTCCTCGATCTTGAGGAGTGCGATCGACCCACCGCTGGTGGCCTAGAGCCTGCGGCGACGTTGCCACTCGCACCATTCGTCTGGGGCAAGCTCGAACACCTGCCCGAGTCGCCCGTGATTGTCGAAGGGCGCGCGGCCGATCACCCTGCCGTGCAATGCTTCCTCGGCGAGGCGTTTCACGGCGTCCAGCGCGACGCCTTCGTGGCTTCGCTGGAAGATCCGTTCTACGAGCCGCGCGATCGGCTGCTCGTCAAACGCGGAACGCAAATTCTCGGGCACGCCACGCTCGCGCATCGCGTCCAGCGCTGGGGCGAGCGCCGCATTCCTTGCTCCGAATTGCGGCGCGTGGCCACGGCCCCATGTTCGCGCAAACTCGGCGTGGCCAGCGCGCTGATGGAAACCGCCGAGCGCCGCATTCGCGAAGATGGGTCCGAACTGGCGGTGCTTTCCACGCAAATTCCGCATTTCTTCCGCCGTTTCAACTATGCGGTTTGTGGACGCTCCAACACCTGGCAAATGGCGGCGCAACAGGTGCTGGCCGCCTTGCCGGAAGCGGCGTGGCGTTCCGATGGGCATGCGAAGATCACCACGCGACCGTGGCGGCAAATCGAATTGCCGGCGTTGATGCGGATCTATCGGACAGCGCTCGACGGCGTCCACGGCCCGCTGGAGCGAACCGAAGCCTATTGGCGCTGGCTCATCAGCCGGCAGCAGTTCGATCGCATCTACGTCGCGATCTCCGGGCGCGATCGTTGCGAATTGCAACGCGACGAGTCGGACGCAGAACAATCGCCGATCGTCGGGTACGCCGTGATTCGCGAGGACTGCGTGCTGGAATTGCTCACGCTGCCCGGCCAAACCGCCGCGGCGGAGCAATTGCTCGCCCGCGCGGCGGCGGAGACGATCGAACTGGATCGCCAGGTCGTCACGGTCCACGCCCCGCCCATGCATTCGCTGAATGCGATCTTCCACCGCGCCGGCGGCCTGCGGCAGTATCAGGAGTACTGGCAAGGCGCGGTGACGATGGTCAAGTTGCTCGCACCGGCGAAGTTTCTCCATTCCCTGCGCGATTCGCTCCACGAACGCGCGCGGGCTGTCGGCCAAACGGCCCCGTGGGATTTGACGCTCGCGGTCGAAGATACGCGTTACCAATTGAGCGGTACGCGTCGCACGGTAAAAGTGCAAGAAGGCGCCGGCTCGGCCAAGCGCCGCGGGCTCTCGATGAATCGCACCGATTTCACCCGCCTGGCGCTCGGGCATCTCGATCTCCGCGGCGCACACGCCGCGGGCCGCATCCGGGCGTCATCTGGCGCGGCGTTGGAACTCGCCGCCGCGCTCTTCCCAGCGTTGCCGCTGTGGACGCCGCCTTGGGATGGCTTGGGGCTGTAGCAACACGATCGCGGTGCGACGCTATTCGCGCGCCAACCGGTGGAACCGCTGCTTCAAGTCGCGGGTCATTTTGCCGGGCGTGCCGGCCCCGATCACGCGGCTGTCTACCTTCACGACAGGAATCACTTCCGCCGCGGTGCCGGTGAGAAAACATTCGTCAGCGATGTAGACATCGTGCTTGGTGAGCGGAATCTCGCGGACCTGGATACCGGCCTGCGTGGCGAGCTCCATGACGGCTTCACGCGTCACGCCTTCCAGGATGCCGGCTTCTTTCGGCGGCGTGGAGAGCACGCCGTCGCGGACCAGGAAGATATTGTCGCCGGTGCATTCGGCGACTTCGCCTTTGTGGTTCAACATCAAGGCCTCGATGCAGCCGGCCTGCAGGCCTTCGATCTTGGCCAGGATATTATTCAAGTAGTTAAGCGACTTGATCCGCGGGCTGAGCGCCGCCGGGTGATTGCGCTGCGTGTTGACCGTGACGATCTCCAGGCCCTTTTCGTACAGCTCCTCGGGGTAGAGCTGAATCTTGTCGGTGATGATGATCACCTGCGGGTGGCTGGTGCGATTCGGGTCGAGTCCCAGGGAGCCGGCGCCACGCGTGACGATCAGGCGGATGTAAGCGTCGGTCAGCTTGTTGGCCCGCAATGTCTCGTTGATCGCGGCGGCCATCGCCTCGCGGCTCATGGGGATTTCCAGCCAGATCGCCTTGGCGGAATCCCACAGGCGGCGGAGATGCTGCTCCATGCGGAAGACCCGGCCGCTGTAGCTGCGCAGGCCCTCGAAAACGCCGTCCCCGTAGAGCAGCCCGTGGTCGTAGACGCTGATCTTGGCGTCGTCTTTATCGAACAATTGACCGTTGATGAAAATCTTCAGCGACATCAGGGCGCTCGCGCTAGGATGGGGCGATTCAAGGGAGGGTCACGCAGCCGGGCGGCGGGGTTCGCGCCGCCCAGAATAATCTAGCACGCGAGGGCGAATTCGACACTAGCCCGGAGTGCCAGCGAGGGGGTGTTGGCGTCGGTGATAGGTTGACGGAAACGCCGATCCGACTGATTGGCAAGAAGGGCCACTTGGCGAATTCGATATGACTATCCCCGTCGTCAATTCTCCCTCGCTGGCGCTACGGTCTAGTGTCAGAAGTGCAGTCGAGTTCGCTACTTCGTCGAAGCAGCGGCGGATCGGGCGTCGCGGACACGGCGCTGCAGCATTTCGACGTCGGCGGGATTCAGGTACCGACCTAGCAGTTTGGCCGTGTCGTCGAACAGCCGGTCGATCTTTCGCTGCACCGAAGGGTCTTCCGAAGTGAAGCGGCGGCGCTCCGTGGCGATTCGCTGCTGGAGTTGTTCGCGCGTTTCCATTCGGCGGAGTTGCTCGATCAGCTTTTCGGCCTCGGCTAGATCCTTTGCATCCAGCCGCGATTCAGCCCGTGCTAGCAAGACGGCGCGCCGCGCGACGAGATCGACGACCGATTCCTGCATGCCGACCACGAATGCTTCGACCTCGAGTCGCTGCCGATCGTCCGGGATTCTCGCGGTGAGCACCGGCGATTGGCCCGGCGCCATCGGCAGCCGCGCGAGTAGTTCCTGGCCGTCGCGAATCAGCAGAATGCGATAACGGCGTTCGCCCGCGGGAACGATCACGGCGCCTGTGCGATCGGTCCGCCCGATCCGCTCGACTTGCGTGCCTGCGCGGTCGGTCGAGTAGATGTCATATCCGGCCAACGGCCGCGCATCGGGCGTGCGCGAGCGGATTTCCAATCGCGTTGACTCCGAGCTGGGACGAATGCCAAGCGCGAAGAGCTCGAATCGCCCGCGGCGCGACGAGAGCGCGCCGCGCACACCAGTTTCCAAATGGCACATCACGCCGCGCGCGTCGACCGATTCTGCTTCGAGCAACGTCCAGGCGATCTCTTCCGCGGTGCGCGCCGCGCCCGAGCGCTCGCTCATTCGCAACACACAGCGAAACAAATCGCCCGGCGCGGCCCAAGGCCAGGCGGGATCGCGCGGCTCGAATTCCGCGGCGCGCAGCTGCAAGCGGACCTGCTTGTCTTCCAACGGCTCGACGCGAGCCAAGGGCGTGAAGGCAGCAGTAAGCGCGAGGAACGCTTCACGGCGCAATCGCCATGGCTGAGCCACGGCGCGCCGCTGAATGGGTCCGAACTGTCGCGCACGGCAGTCGAACTCGCGCGCTTCGATCGCAGGAATTGCCCCGTCGTCGATCGCCAGCACCACGACCTTATCCGGCTCCGTTTCCGGCAATGGCACGTGTTCGGGCTTCAAGTTTCCCGAACCGCTTGCTAGCGCTTGCTTCAAAACGGGAGGCGCAACTTCCACGTGCAGTTTCCAACCACCACCGACAACTGTTTCCGCGCGGTCGCTGAGATGATCGGCAATTTCTTGAACTGCCGCGTCAGACGTCGAGCCGTTGAGCGCCAGATATACCTGAATGTTGTACGGCGTATGCTCCCAAGCGTCTTGCCCCTGCGCCTTGTTCGTCACCAGGAGCGCCAGAACTGCGCCGACAAGAAAACATCTCGCGTGATTCATGGCGTCCCCGTCGGCAGGCGAGGACTGACGCGCCAGTCGCGAACGTGCTGATAAAGCGAGATCGGCTGCGACCCGACTCCCTCCAACGAACGATGATAGGCGCAATGATCGACGAGTTGCCACAGCGGCAGGAGCGTCGCGTCTTCGGCGACCAGTCGATGCAACTCCCGCAGCCGGTCGCGGCTGGCCACGGAACTGTCGGCATCTAGCAATTTCAGTAACGTGAGATCGAGATACGCGTTCGAGCTGCCGAGCGCGCCGTCCGAACCGAGCAAACGGCGAGCTTCGGCGACAGGTTCCCGTACCATCAGCTCGCGATATACCAGATCGCAAACGGCGAAGGCTTCCGCAGTGACGTCCGAATCGTATTCGACCAGTTCCAAGTCGATGCCGAGCGACTTCCATTGCCGCGCGAGCGACTTGGCGACCAGGCGCGGCACGTCGCTAGCGGGAATCGCCATCCGCAATGGCACCTGTTTTAACGCCTCCTCCTCGGCCTCTTGGAGGCTCTTGGCACGCGGCGTGGCCGCCAAACGCGCGACGCCGATGAGCGTCATGGCCAGGCGGGGATCATACGGCCGGACTTCGACTTGATTGTTGTGAGCGTACCCGCGCGGATCATCTGTCGAGGCCGGCGCCGGAAACGGACCGCTGATGACACGGTTGCCCGGCGGAACTGCGCCGCGCCAGATCAACTTCTGCAGCATCGATTGTCGATCGATCGCGTAGACGAGCGCGCGGCGAAAGTTGCGATCGCTCATCAGCGGCCGATCGCGATTCGGGACCAGCACATGCAAAATCGGAGTCGCGTAAGTTTCGACGCGCAAGGTCTCGTCGCGTTGGACCGCCGCCAATTCCCAGGGGGTGACGCGATCCACCGCCGTGACCTCGCCGCCGCGCAAGGCTTCGAGCGCCTGGCGTCCATCCGGAAACGGCAGTTCCAGTATCTCGCGCGGCACGCCCTTCGCCGGCGGCGTTGGCGCGTTGAACGTAAAGCGCCGGCGCGCGCCGTCCGCTGGCTCGGGCAAGTAAGCACCAAGCGCGCCGCGTTCGCCATAGCCGGGTGTCAACTCGACTTCCAAGAGCGCCAGCGGCTTCGCGAACGGTCGTGTCAAGTCGCACTCAACGCGATAGACGTCATGCACGCTGACGGCGGCGAGTAACTCCGCAACTTCGGGCCGATAATCCGGATTTGCGCGCCGTGCGCAGGCCAGCAACGCCCGCGCGACTTCGACGCCGGTCAGTTCCGCTCCGTCGGCCGACCAGCGTACGCCTGGGCGCAGCGTGATGACCAATTTGCGGCCCAGTTCGGCCTGCTCGATCTCGGCCACGTCCGATGCGTATTCGGCGCCGTCCGCGCCATAGCCGCGCAGTTCCACGAGTCGCAGGCCGGTAAGCTGCTTGCGCCGGTAAGCGCCCTGATCCGCGAACCCGCCGGCGACATGCTCGAGCGCCGGCGCCGTCGTGGCCACCACCACGCGCGGGTAGAGCTGGGACAGTTCCACCAGCACTGCTTTCGCGTCGGCTTCATCTGGCCAGATGCGGAGCGACAATTCCGCCTGGTCATACGCCGCCGACATCGCGTTCGCCGCAATGCGATCGCGCGCGGCGGCGACCGCCTGCGCCGCTAGAGTTTGCAATCGCTGCTCCGCCGCGGCCGCATTCGCGCTTTCGGGAAAATGTTCGCGCAATACCTTGGCGTACCTCCGCGCAACGGCGAAATCCTGCCGCTCAATCGCTCCTTCGAGCAGCGATTGCGTCGTCTCGATCAGCGCTGTTTCCAGGCGATCGAAGGCCGGATTGCGGGCGAACAATTCCAACAACATCGTGTAGCATTGTTCATGCTCACCGGCTTTGCGCCACGAGCCGGCCTCGCGCCACAGCATCCGCTCCCAGGCGGCGGCAAGGCCCGGCGTGTCGGGATACTCCTGCTGCAGGAAGACGAAATACTCGTACGCTTCGTCGAACTTATTGGCCTCGATGAGCGGCTCGGCTTCGGCCAAGACCTGGCTTTCGAACAAATCGATGTGCTCGATGCTGGCCCAAGCGACTTCGTACGGTGAATCGGGCGCATCCGTCAGCCGAATGGTGAGCACGCCGGTGCGCTGACTGATGTCGCCGCCGCGTCGCTCCGCAGGGGGCAACAACAGAATGCGGAGCGGCTTGTTCGTATCCTTCAACTTGAGCAGATCGTAGCGCTCGCGCTCAAAGCGCCGCGACGGCGCGGTTTCCTGGGCATGAATGCGCGCGCCGTCGATCCCCGCCACCGCGAGTAGCAACGGCAGCAGCCAACTCCAGCGAAAATTAAATGAACTACGGTTCGCGTACATGGCTTGATCGTCTTAGAATGGGCGCCGCCCGAAATCCACACTATGGCAAGGGAATCAAATGCAAGGCGCCGTCGCTATCCGGCGCCACGACGTGCTGACCAATTACTAACGCTGCGCCTTGCAGCGAGAGCCCCGTCTCCACATGCGCCAACTCCGCGCCGTCGGCGCCGACGTGTACGATCGCGCCGCTGCGGGTCACGAGTACGTACCCGTCCGGCCGTGTGAGCGGCGCTCCGGCCAAGGGTCCGTGAGCCAGCGGAAGCTTCCAAGTCTGCTCGCCCGCGGCGTTCCAACACCAGAGCTCGTTGGCCGGCGTCACCAGCATCACGCACTCGCCGACGCGGCGCGGGCCCCAGAGCGGTCGACCATTGAGCGACCAGGTTTGGACCTGCTCCAGAGTGGGCAGTTCGAAGGCCGCCACGGCGTCGCGCGCGTTGATCGCGAACGCCATGTTGCCCAGCACGATGGGCGCGCCCGCCAACGGTTCCGTGAGCGTGACATCGCGCTCGATTTCCAGATTCGGCTTGGGATCGTCCTTCACGACGAGCAACGATAGCTTTCCTTCCTCGTCGGCGGTGAGGAGATGATTCTCGTCGACCGTTGTTGGACCAAAGCGCCGGAACGACTGGTCCGCCGCCGCGCGCGGCTGGTACGGCTCCAACAGGTTGCCTTCACGCGCCGGATCGATGACATAAACACGGCCTTCCTGGCCGGTCAGCGCAAGGCCTTCACGAAAGCGATCCGGCGAGGAGGTCAATGGTTCCGGCAAGACGATCCAGCGCGACGTACCATCCGGCGCGAGTTGCAGCAGGCGCTCGGCGTTCGGTTCCACTGCCCAGATCTGTGAGCCGTCGTCGAGTTGCAAGGGAGGTGTTTGCAGCGCGGCGGGATCAATCGCTTCCGGCCACGTCGCGACCGTGGACGCGGCGCTCGCGATGCCGCCGCGGCCGATCTCGGCCGCCGCGATGCGAAAAACGCCGCCGGACGCGTCGAGGAGGATCATCGTCTGCCCGTCGGTCGATTGCGTTACGCCTCCCAGGCTTGGCATCGCCAGCTTGGTTTCCCAAATCGTCTCGCGCCGCGAGGTACGCACCGCCATCGCTATCGCCCCCCAACCCGATCGGGGACGACGGAGCAAGAGCAACGAATCGCCAGTCAGTTGCAGCGGCTGCAGGAACACCGAGTTCTGCAAAGTCACGCCGTCAGGCGCCAGCTTGGCGCTGGTCGATTGAATGCCGTAGCGCGACAGATCCTCGCCCGCCACCCACACCCGGCCGTCTTTCACCAGCGAAAAATGCGTGAGCGGCTCGAGCAACGTGGCGGCCCGTTGCGCGAGCGGCGAAAGTGGCTTACCCTGTCCTGGCGCGGCGATCTCGAACGAAAAAATGCCGCCGCGATCGGTCACGGCGTGCAACACGCGGCCTTCGACGACGAGCGGCGTATCGACGTGTCCTCCGAGCGGTTCCGTTTGTTGCGCCGTAAGTTGCAAGCCGGCCTCGTCGACAAGCACAACTCGTAACTGGCTGTCTTTGAGCCCGATGTTCTCGCTGACAATCAAATAGCGGCTCACGGCCGTCGGCGCGACGAGAATGGCGCCGGTCTCGTGGCCTAGATACAGCACTTCGCGGCACACTGGCGCTTCCGGCGACAACACGTACAGATTGGAATGCGAGCCCAATTGGTAGACCAGCTTCTTGCGCGCGTCGATGGCCGGCGCAGTATCGAGCGATTGCGGCAACTGCCAGCCGCCGGCAATGCGGCCCGACTGCAACTCGATGCGATAGAGCTTGCCGGAATGCGAGGCCAGCAAGACCTCATTGCCGAACAACGCCGGCGCGGCGGAAAAGGTCTCCTCCCAGGATTGTCGCCAACGCAACTTGCCGGTGGCGATTTCAATTCGCGACAACTCGCGTCGCTCGGAGTCCGCAATGAGCGCATCGCCGGCATTTACGCCGGCCAACAACATCGGCGCGAGATACGTTCCTCGGCCCATCGCGCGGCGCCAGAGCGGCTCGCCGGTCTGTGCGTTCAAAGCAGTCAGGCTGCCGGGCGTCGCGGCAAACATCACCGACGGCGGATCGCTTCCCACTGCGCCGGCGCTGGTGCGCGTCACCAATGTCAGCGTGGAGCGCACCGGCGACGTCGGTTCGTCCGTCGTGGCGTCACGGGACAGCTCGAATGGCTGCACCGCGCCGATCTCCGCTTGCGAAACCGATTTCATCGCCGCGGCGAGTCGGTCCTCGTCCACGAGCTTCGGATACTCCTTCAACAATTCCTGGCGCGCGTCGTAAGCAATCTCCAGTTGGGTAGGCAATTCCTCCGCCGCCGTGGACGCCAGCTTTCTCGCGACCTGATTGATGGCGGTGATCGTCGCCGCCAAGCGTGCTTCGCGCGCCAGCGTGCGGCGCGTGACGTCGAGCGAATCAGCCACCGCGCTCAAACGCTCTTCGTTGCGAATCGCCGCCGGAACATATTGCTTGACCAGCGAGAGCGCCTCGTTGCTTTGCGTGATCAAATCCTTGTCCGGCGATTGCGCTGCGCGCGCTGCGAGCCCCGCGGCGATGTCCGGCAACAGCCCGGCCAATTCCGCGCGGAACTGCGGGAAGGCCTCTTCACTGGAGATCTCGTTCAACGTGGTCCGCGCGGTATCGAGCGCGGCGGTCAAGTCGCGCGAGCCTTCCACATGCTGACGAATCTGGGACAAGCCGCGCATCACGCGGGCGTTCGAAACATCCTTGTGGTTGGAATAGTCCGCCAGGTATGCGTCGATCTTTTCGATCGCCTGCGTGTAGGCGCCGTTCTTGTAATCGCTTTCCGCCACGCGGAACGCATCCTCGCCGGACGCACGGAAGATCGACCAAAGCAGCGCGCCGACGACGATCAGCAACAGCGCCAGCCCGCCGCCGCCCAGCACCAACAGCGGCGAATCCCACACGCTGCGACGCCGCGCCCGCTTGTTGACCAGCATCTCGTCTTCGTCCGAGGTCACGTCGAGCTGCTCAGTAACGACGTCGGACTCGGTCAACTCCTGATCTTCGACCACTTCCTCCAATTCGTAGATCTGTTCGACCGGCACTGGAACTGGGCGAGCTGGCTCGGGCGCATACTTCTTGATCAACATGCTGGAGCCGCCCGCTTTCGGCGCGGGGACCGGAGGCGGCCCAGCCGTTTGCGATCGCGCGAGAGGTTCATCCAAAGGCGCCAGGCCCAAGTCGTCGTCGAGATTGATGTACTCATCCTGCGCGGACTTGGGCGGCAGCACCGACTTCGGCGCGAGGAGCAATCGCTCGCCCTGCGCGGGGGTGATGTGGCCTTTGTCGACGAGGAACTTGATTAGTAGTTTCGGATCATGCGGCGGCGGCGACTTCGTGACTTCCATGCGCAACCGAGCCACAAATGCCGACGGCACCAGGTTGCTTTTTTCAAGCGCCAGCAGAATGTCTTCGATGTCAGCCATCAGGAGTACGGAAGGGAACTAATGGTCAGTAGCGGTAGTGATGAATGTCTAATTTCTAAATCCGAATGACGAATCAAATCCGAATGCTTAAATGTCGAATGTCGAAGTCGAAATGCATCTTTGAACGACTAATGGCCAAGTACCCATCATTCCACATTCGAGCTTCGACATTCGGATTTGATTCGTCATTCGGATTTCGACCTTCGTCATTCCTAAAGGTCGTCTTCCACGCTTAATCTCACGTTCTTCAATCCGACGTCCGCGGCGGCGTCGAAGGCCTTTACGGCCGCGCCGTGGCTGGCGTCGGCGTGGCCGACGACTAACAAGCCGCTCGGCGGGTGATCGCTGGCGCGGGCTTCGCGGAGTTTCGAGCGGAGCTCCTGTTCGCTGTACACTTCCTGATCGTCGACCAGCATCCGGTCGTCCGGCTCGATGCGGACGACGACGTAGTCGGCGTTGCTTTCGTAGTCCGAGAGGTTGCGCAGCTCGCCCTGCGCGCTCTTGCTCGCTTCCGGAGACGGTAGCTCAATCGACGACTGCAACGACTGGATCGAGGTCACCAGAAAGAAGATCAGCAGAAAGAACACCACGTCAACCATGGCGGTCATGTCGATTAGGTCTTCGACGTGAATCGGCCGCGGCTTGATCAGCGACGTGAGCGACGTTTGTTCCTGACCTTTGACATGCAGCGTCGCACTGGGCACGGTAAACGTCGACCCGCAGCGTTTGCATAGGCCGCGGCGGCCGGCCTCGGTGGCGTCGGCCCGCAAAGATTTGCCGCACGTAGGACAGGGGAATCGAATCGCCATGGCTTATTCCTTCTCCACCACGGCGAGATTCAGCTGCATGCCTTCCGCGACCGCCGCCGACGTGAGCCGGGCCATCTCCCGGAGCCGTACGTCTTTCTCGGCCTTGAACACGACGGCCGTTTTTCCCTCGCTACGCCCCAACGCTACAGCGGCGCGGATGCGATCTTCCTGCACGAGCGCATCAGTGATCGCTTCGCCTTGGACGCCGTCGGCGAGGTAAACGCTCACGGCGTCGCCATCGGCGTGCGGCATCACGGTGACGAACACGGCCAAGTCGCCGTCGACGGCCACGGCGTGCTGGGCCCTCGGCAAGTCGATTTCCACCAACGAGGCGCCGATCGTAGTCACCAGGAAAAAGATGTTCATCATGAACACGAGGTCAATCATCGCTGTGATGTCGAAATGCGCGTCGTCGTGCAAGGGCTTGCGTTTCAACAGCGCATCGAGCTGGCTGTGCTCGTAAAACTCGTGGCGTTCGTGCAGCATCGTGTTTCGCGCGGTTAGACGCCTCCCGTTCGGAAGTAGTCCAACAGCCGCAATAGCCCGGAACCCAAAGAATCCTGCAAACGGCGCAGGCGAATGTTCAAGCTGGCCAGGCAGTAGCTGAACGGAATGGCAGTGGCCAAACCCATCGCCGTGCAAATGAGCGCGATGGAAATCTCATCGGCAATTTGCGACGGTTGCACCTTCTCGCCGGTGCCGATGCGCCCGAAGGCCGCCATCATGCCGAGTACGGTGCCGAACAACCCGAGCAACGGGCCGCTCTTGATGACCGTGGCGACCCAACTGATGCGATATTCCAGGTCGCCGAGTACGTCGCGCTGCACCAGTTCGCCGAGCAATTGTCGCAGGTGTTCGGTGCTGAGCTTGCGATTCGCGAATGCCACACGGCCAAGTTGCGCCAAAGCCCGCGGGTTGTCGGCGCACAACTCGTCGGCGGCCGCTGGCTGCGGGGAACGCAGGGCTTGCTGGAACTCATTCAAGAATTCGCTTTGCTCTAGCTCGTTTCGAAACGACAACAGCTTGAGCCGCCGCATGACCATGATCACGCAATACAAGCCCCACAGGAAGTTGGCCGCCAAAAAGACGTAGCAGGCGTCGCCAAGCAGTTTCGCCAGTTCGGTGGCTTGCATGAATTCGCGTGGGGCAAGAGGTGAAGGGATTCGACTCCCCGCCGGCGTTGCTATTTGACCGGTTGTTGACTCAGCACATGAAACTCAAATCCTTGTTCAGCTTTTTGCACGCCGAAGCGCGTGCGGCGCGTGTCCTTCGGATCGCGTCCGGCATATTGTTTCTCCAGCTTAACCAGCGTCTGTTCTACGGCGTCCGGAATAAACTGTACCAGCACGCGGTTCTCGGTTTGCACGCCCGCCTTGACCAGCAGCTCGCGATCAGCGGCCTCGCGACTACTTCCCCGCCGCCAGGAAAAATACAACCGCGTTTCGTTGGCGCTGGCGATCAAAGTCCGCACCGACGGCTTTTGCTGGCCGAATTTCGAGGCTAACTCGATCGTATTCGACTGGCCGATCGCCGCCAACTCAATCTTGAAAAAGTCGAGAATCGCCGAGTATTCCTGCAACGTGATGCTGTCGCCGTATTCCACTTCCCAGCGCTGCGGCCGGGGCAGACCAGGCTCGCCGGACCCCGAGCCCTGCGCCACGCGATCTCCCGTGCCGCGCGAGCGCCCCCGTAACACCGGAGCGTCTTCGCCAAGATATGGCTCATCCAGCCGGGCGCTGTAAAGCGACGTGGTGCGGCTGATATTGTCGAGCGTCGAGAGCAGCGATTCCTCGACCACCTGACGGATGTGTT
>ENA-ORBV01006626-ORBV01006626.1-microbial-mat-metagenome-genome-assembly--contig:-NODE-6626-length-20289-cov-18.539778_pt1 | contig 20289 bp, 11 predicted proteins | sample MGYA00237777_ERZ505514 | MGnify/ENA primary metagenome ERZ505514 (study PRJEB26160, sample SAMN06269048) | microbial mat metagenome | isolation source: Oligotrophic lake microbial mat | place... | reverse complement strand
GGCGTGGGGGGCGGGGGAGTCGCGCTACGACTTCTCCGGCGCGGCGGTCTGCGCCAGCGTCGAGCGGAGTCTGCGCCGGCTGCGCACCGACCGGATCGACATCCTGCTGCTGCACTCCGACGGAGGCGACGAATGGATCATCAGGGAGTCGGGCGCGATCGAGGAGTTACACGCGCTCAGGGCGCGGGGGCTGATTGGGGCGATGGGCGTAAGCACCAAGACGGTCGAGGGCGGACTGCTCGCGGTGAAGCAGTGCGATGTGGTGATGGTCACGCACAACCCGTCGCACACCGGCGAGCAGCGCGTGATCGATGCGGCCCATGATGCGCGTGTGGGGGTGCTGGTCAAGAAGGGCCTTGAGAGCGGGCACAGCGCGGACCCGGCCCGGGCGATCCGGTTTGTGCTGGCCACGCCGGGCGTGAGTGCGATGGTGGTGGGGACGATGAGCGCGGAGCACCTGCGGGCGAATGTGCTGGCGGCGGAAGGATGAAAACGTCCACGGAGGTCACAGAAAGGAACACAGATTTGACAGATGGGAAGCACAGATGAGACAGATGAGGAATCTCACCATCGGGCTTCCCGCAGGTCCATGTTGTGCAAGGTACATTTGTACGCAGCGCTCGAATCTGTCCCATCTGTCGCCATCGGTCCCATCCGTGCTCCGACCTTGAAGGCGGCCCATACCCGCCGCACCGTGCCGCGGGGCTTTGAGGTCGCTGACGCAAAACTTCTTGGTTTTCCGATACAAAACGCGGCGGGCGCGTGCCGCACTGCGGTAACGTGCCAACTTGCTGTAAAAAGGCTTCCACTCTCGATCGACATCGTCTGCAAATCTGGGTTTCCGCTTCACTCAAATGGGGGTGCTAAGTGCCGCACTCGAATGCTCGTTGCTTTTGCCTTGCGATCTGTGGTGCTTTGTTCCTGCCCGCGGCGGCACGGGGACAGTGCGATGTCTATCGCCTTGGGGTGCCGGACTTTGACCAGCGCCGCGCAACGCTCCCGGGCGGGGGAAGTTGCTTCTGCTGCCCAACGTCCACCTCGAACTGGTTTGCGTACATCTCGAACAACGGGTACCCGGACGTGTTCCTCGGGCCGCGAGACTGGCAGGCTGCGACCAACTACACCGATGTCAGCACGCTGATCGGGTGGGTCGGGCAAGCGATGGGGACGCAGGACGGCGTCGATCCTGACGGCGGCGGCCCACTCCCGGCCAACGGCTGCTCGACAACCTTCAGCGGCTTTGTTGGCGGTGCGACGGCGTGGCTGGATTCGGTCGAGCCGGGGAACTTCATCGCGTACACCATCGCGTCCAACGGGGCGGACACGGTGACGCCGCAGGAGTTGTACGCGCAACTCGCCTTTGGCGCGCTGGTCGGCGTGTCGTACCGCGGGTTCTCGTTCATGCCCACGAACCCGCCTCTGGGTCTGCCGGCGCGCTGGGTGCTCCAGCCCAGTGGGCATGTGATCTCGCTGACGCGCATGACCGATGCGTGCGGCCCGACCGCCCGGATGTGGTACCGCGACCCGGCTGGCTTTGATGGCGACAATGCGACGCAGGCGCCGTTCGTCACGCAGTATTCCGACCTCGCCGCGGTGCCGGGGTTCTATGCGAGCGACCCGGTGAGCCAGCCGGTCTTCCGCACGATGCACCTGATGGCGGATGTCAGCGGCACCAACATGGTCAACGCCGTGTGCGCGGTGACGCCGCTGCACGGACTTTCGGCGCAGGCGACGCTCGGGCAGGTGGTGCTCAGCGGGATGTGGCACCCGGACACGCTGACGATCCAGCCGCCGACGGCGCACGCGCTGCCGGGCGCGACGGGAGTGATCGCGCTGCGGATGTCGCCGCGGGTCGGGCAGGCGATGGTGATCGTGCGGAACGCCTCCGGCGGCGCGCAGATCGGCAGGCTCGAACTGCACGACTTCGCGGCGTCAACGTTCGTGCCGCTGGGGACGATCGTGAACCCGGGGCCGATGGTCTTCACGCGATCGGGCCGGCTCATCGGGCTTGAGCAAGGCAACCGTCTGATCTACGCCGACATCGGCGGCTCAACGCTGCAACGGTTGGTGCAGACGACGCTGGCGCGCGTGCCTGTGGCGATCGCCGCGGACGACGGCGCGGGCCAGGCGGTGCTGCTGCTGCCCGCGGTACAGGGCGGCGCGGGCGCGGCGGTGCAGCGAGCGAACGACGCAACACTGGTGCTGGGCGCGATCGAGAGTCTGCCCGCCGGCCTGACGGTTGACAGCAACTCATCCATCGCGATCGACCCTGTGAGCGGGGCAATGTTCATCGCGAGCAGCACGCCGGGCGCGCCCGGGCCGCTGTGGAAAGTCACGCGATCGCCGTTCACGGGGCTGCTGGTTGCCGACGTAATCGCGGGTCCGCAGGTCATCGAGCCGCGAGCTATCCAGGTGACGCACCGGGGCACGCTGGTGTTCGAGTCGCAGGGCGTGTGCCGGGCGCTGCGGTTCAACACCGCGCTGGGCCAGTGGGTGGCGGACACGGACCACCCGCTCGCGGGTCAGAGCATCGGGCCGATCTTTGACCTCGCATCTTCGCGAACGATCCCCGACAGTCTCGACCCCGACGGCGTGATCGAGAACCTGCTCCAGCCTGACTCGGGCCCGGCGATCTCGGACTGCATCGCGGACTTTGACGCGAGCGGCGCGGCGAACGTGCCGGACATCTTCGCGTTCCTCAGCGCGTGGTTCGCATCCGACCGCGTGTCCGATGTTGACCTCGATGGTGACACGGATATACCGGACATCTTTGTGTTCCTGGCGGCATGGTTTGCGGGTTGCTGAGTTTGCCCGCAGCAACGGCGAAAGAACGGAAGTCTTGATGGAGTCAAGACTTATCCGAGAGTCGTGCTGACACCGGCGCGGAACAACCTGAATTGGGCAGGTAAAATCCAATTTCAGCCAGAGATATCCCCCGAATAGGTTATTATTGCACTTGAACTGCCACGCTCAATGTGTTCATGCGCTGCGGTCGGGTTGTCGCCTGTTATGGGGAGAGTCAAAAAATGAATGTCAGAGTGGCTCAAGCCGTAATCGCTGTGGTTGTCGTGTTCGGAAACGTGTGCATCGCGTCGGCACAGAACACGCTGACGTTGCTCCTTTCAGCCGGTGACCCCGGCACACTCCCGTCCGCGCCGGGGCAAGCGACACCCACGCCTCCGGAACTCAACGCGCCGTTGGCGCCCGTGCCCAATCTGGGCGCGAGCGCGCGGCTGTACATCTGGGCGGTCGCGCAGACGGGCGGGTCGGCCACGGCGTGGAACGCCGTGAGTTTCAACATTGATGCCGACGGGCCGGCGACGCTCTCGGGCCTGACGCTTTTCAACCCCTCCCACCTTGGCAACCTGCGCTGGAACTCGGGCGGCCTCTTCACGCCCGCCGTGAGCGGCGCGGGGACCGAGTACAACAACGTTCTGATGCTCGCGGCATCGGAGTACGGAGTTCGGCATGTACCTTACTCCGACGGCTACAGCGCGGTGAGCGGCGGATTCCCCGTCCCCAATGCGCCTGTCCTGCTCGGTTTCTTCGATGTGGCCTTTGCTCAGACAACTCTCGCGACCGTCTGGCTGGAGGTTGGCGGGCTCGCCTGCGCCAGCAACGACGGTTCGGCAGCGCAGGATCGCGTGCGCCTCGGCAACGCCGAGACCGGGTCCGGAACACCCGTTGGCGCTGCTCCCGGCACACGGGCTGCGCTGGCAGCGGCGATCTTCAACATCGCGGCACCCGGCCCCTTCATCCTCACCAGCCCGCAGGACGGGAGGTACATCACCTCGCCGACGCCCAAGTTGGCATGGACCGCCGCGGAACGCGCGCAGTCCTACACGGTGCAGGTCAGCACAAGCGCGAACATGAGCGCTCCCGTCCTGTCGCAGGCGGGCATCACGGGCACGAGCCTGGATGTGCCGGCGGGCGTGCTCGACGGCGGCGTGTACTTCTGGAGCGTGAGCGCGCACAACACCGGGGGCGCGACCGGGGCGGGCAACGGGCCATCGGACTTCGGAGTGATCGGGAACTGTGAGATCGCCTGCCGCGCGGACTTCGACGAGAGCGGTGGGATCGGCGTGCCCGACATCTTCGCGTTCCTCAGCGCGTGGTTTGCCGGATGCCCATGACGCGGGGTGTGAGGGCCGGGCTTGCGGGGCACGGGGGTTCGAGTTACATTGACACCGTGGTTCTGCGCGACAAGGACAACAACGGGGGGGGCGGCTGGACGGGCACCCCGGACGGGATCCGGGAGCAGCGGCATTACTACGCGCAGAACTGGCGAGCGGATGTGTCGGTGATCGTCGATAACGCCGGGGACATCCAGGAGTGGGACAAGTACCGGGCCTACGGCGTGCCCTTCCTGCTCACCCCCGCCGACCACAACAAAGACGGGGTGGTCAACAAGGACGACAGCAACGCCTTTGACGCTGACTACGCCGCGGGGAATCTCCGCGCTGACCTGAACAAGAGCGGCGCCGTCACCAGCGCCGATCAGACCATCTTCAATGCCTCATACGCCAAAGCGGTCGTGGGCGGCCGCTGGAAACTCTCGGCCTCAGACATCGCCAACCGCAAGGGCTACGCGGGGTATGAGCATGATGGGGATGGGGGGGTGCCGGAACTCGCGCACGTCCGAAACCGCGTCCTGCACTTCGGGCTGGGGAGGTGGACGAGGAGAGATCCGGCGGGGTATGTGGATGGTATGAGCCTCCCCGAATATATTGGCTCTCAGCCGGTACGCACCATCGATCCGACGGGCCTATGCCGGCTTTGTTTTGCCGATGATGGCGATCCCTGGGACAACGTCCCAAGCCCAAGACCCGAAGAGCCTTGTCCGGTATACTCCGAGTGCAAAAGAGCGGGGGGCACGCTCGAACAGCTCGGCCCCGAACCATCGCCTGACCAGGGCGAGTGCGGTTCTCCCACAGACTTAGTCCCTGACAATCCGTTTGGGTTCAAATTCCTTGGCTGTTGCCGGCAACATGACGCCTGCTATGGAAGATGTGCGACCGACGGGGAGCCGAGGACTGAATGCGATGATAATTTCTGTGAATGTTTGGATCTAGTATGCGTTGAAGTAAGAAATCCGATTGGCCGAGCAATTTGCTATGCTCTTTCAGGAACTTATTGCAACGCCGTTCGCTTGTTGGGCCGACAGTTCTATTGTGCTTCACAAACAAACCACTGTATGTGTGAAGCTGAGCAGTAACCCATACAACCGAGATTGCTAAAATGCGCGTAAAGCAAGTACTTGCATTATCACTGGCCATTCTTGTAAATGCTACGGTTGTGCAGCGATCAGTTTGTATAGCGGGAGCCTTGGGTAGTATATCTGAACCACCAACTCCATCTTTGAAAACGTCAACAGAAGACGAGCCCTATTCACTAGCTGCGGTATGGAGTATCGATGGACAATGGGAAGATGTAGATCGTTGTGCGGAATCGGGAGCACTGTATGGCATGCGTAGAGCTTCTTGGGATAAAGAAACCAAGCGATGGACCGCCGAAGTGTGTCGCATCGATTGGGCTTCGGGTATTGACAGAACTATCTCTATTGGCGGTGATAAGCGTCCACCGAAGTGGCTCAAAGTCGTCCGTGTTGGAGACAATGGCAAGGTCGCGTTCGTTACCGGCTTGCTCTGGCATCATAGAGTAAGTGTTTATGAATCGGGAGGGTCGCTATGGTGGAAGCGAGACTTCCGCGGGGTGTCGCAAATAAAGATTGCCGATCTCGACAACAATGGCGCCGACGAAATCTTCATTGGAACGATGGATGGGTTGTATGTTACACACCCAGATGGAAGCTTGTTGTGGCATGCACTTGCGAAGCGACACGCTCGCGACATGGCACTTCTACCAAATCATTCGGACGCTGCAGCCACGTTAGTAGTCCAGGTATCAAGTAGCGTACTCGCGTTTATTGACAAGGATGGGCGGATTGTCCGGGAAACTCGTCCGAAACTTGAATATTCGGGTTTAGAAACTCGAGTGGTCACGGGTCGTCCTTCGGAGGTCATCGCTGTCTCGCTTCCCACTCTCGAGAAGATCAATGCAGATGGATATGTCTCACTAAGAATCGTGGACGAAGATCCTCGCGTTCAGAAAGGCAACGTTTCCAGCATCGCAGTCTCGCCGGATGGACGTTGGATTGCGATTATTGTTAAAGATGGGCTACTTCTGGTGTACGACACCATTACCGGGAAACGCGTTGCCTCGACAGTAACCAAATCAAGTATTTATCCGGAAATAGTGTGGGTAGTAAGGGGAACTGCAAGAGAGCATCGCGTCGTCGTTGCTTCATACTCTGGGCTCCACGCATTTGAGCTGCGAAGCAAGGATGTAATCGAGGAACCTGCGACATCGCCCACTACCCAGCCGTGACTTTGCGTGAGCGTATCTCTTCAGCCGTCTGCAACACATGGATCGGGCAGCGTGGGGAGCGAGCCGGTGGCGGCGTAGGTTCGCAGGGCCTTGTCGATCTGGGCGCGGGGGTCGTGGCCGCGGAGTTTGAGGGTGCGGTAGACACTCATGAGGATCGCCTGGGTGGCGGCCCCGCGCTGGCTGCGGTTGCACTGGCTGTTCTTGCGCAGGATCACCGCCGGGCGGATCTGGACGTGGTACCCAGCTCGGGAGCGGTCTACGCCATGCGCTCCCCGCGGGGGAACAAGCAGACGCAGAGGTGGTCAACCACCGTCTGCGAGATCGATCCGGCAGAGGGACAAATCGCCAGCACGGTTGAGATCTCAGGCCCGCAGGACGTCCCGAGCATGTTCAACGCGCTCAGCACCGGGCGCGATGGCGGGGTCGCGTTTGCTGCTTCCCGGCTCTGGGGCCGTACCGTGCACGCCTTCAAGACGGATGGGACCGCCTTGTGGACGCGGAAGTACAAGGAGGCGGTGAACAGGGTGTCTGTGGCGGATATCGATGGGGACGGAGCCGACGAGATACTTGTCGGCACCCAAGAGGGGCTCTTCGCAGAGCACTGGAACGGGACCACCAAGTGGCACGCCAACTTCGGAAACATAAGTAATGTCTCCTTTATGCCGTCACGCGGCGGGACTGCCCCCATGATCGCTGCGGACCTCTCCGCGAATCTCGGAATCCTCAGCACGGACGGGCAGTTGATTCGAGAGGTCTACTCCTACCACGGGTTCATGGACCTTGCGGCGCGTGAAGATGGTTCGGGTCACTGGCAGATTATCGCCATCGACGGCCCCGCGCTTCGCGAGATTGGAACGAACGGGGAACATCTCTGGTCGGTGGCCGATAAGGATCCGAGGATCCGAACGGTTCAGTTGTCCAGCATGAAGCTCTCTCCGGACGGACGATGGGTCGCGGTTGTGATGAAGAGCGGGCTGCTGCTGGTTTACGATGCGGAAAACGGGATGCCTGTCGCCTCCCTGACGGCGGGATCGATGCGGTATTCCGCGATCGCCTGGTCCAAGAGTGCAGCGGGCAACATACCGCTGCTCATCATGGCGGCTTCGGGCGGGCTGCGGTGCTTTGAACTCAGGCCCTTTGATGCGGCCCACGCAGAGCCTGAGCCAGCCGTGGCAGCCCCTACTACTCGATGAATCGCGAACGCACGGCCCGGTGACTGAAGTTCCGCGGCCACGGAGGTGTGCTGCTTTCTAGCCAGGACCTGAGCAGCGACCAGGACGCAGTCTCCGCGGCATTCGCCTTTGAGGGTCGCAAGGGGGCGATGGGGGGGAGCCCATTTGCACAGTGAATAGAGTTGATCGTCAGCTACAAAGCCAGTATGGATCACCTGGCACTACGACGCCACCGGCAACGGCACCACCGACGGCAGCGACCCCACCTACCACTTTGCATGGGGGGGGCGACGAGAAATGGCGGATGCTCGGGACTTGGCGGGGAACGGACAGCGAACCCAAGGAACTCTTCGTCAACCACCAGGCCGGGCTTGCGGGGCACGGGGGTTCGAGTTACATTGACACCGTGGTCTTGCGCGACAAGGACAACACCAACACTTGGACGGGCACCCCGGACGGGACCCGTGAGTCACGCCATTACTACGCGCAGAACTGGCGGGCGGATGTCAGCGCGATCTTCGACAACAGCGGCACGATCGAGGAGTGGGACAAGTACCGGGCGTACGGTGTGGCCTTCCTGCTCACGCCCGGCGACCACAACAAGGACGGCGCGGTTGCGAAGGCCGACAATGACTCGTTCGCCGCCGACTACGCCGCGGGAAACCTGAGGGCCGACCTCAACAAGAGCGGCACCGTCACCACCGCCGATCAGACGATCTTCAACGCCTCGTACGCGAAAGCCGTCGTGGGCGGGCGCTGGAAACTCTCGGCCCCCGACATCGGCAACCGCAAGGGCTACGCGGGGTACGAGCACGACGGGGACGGGGGGGTGCCCGAACTCGCGCATGTGCGGCACAGGGTGCTGCACTTTGGGCTGGGACGATGGACCAGAAGGGATCCGATGGTGTATGTGGATGGGATCAGTCTCATCGTGTACGCGCGCTCACAACCGGTGCGCAATGCCGACTCTTACGGCAGAACTTCGCACTCCGGAGGGCAAGCAGGGATCATCTTGCCGGAGCCCATTCCGTATGATCCGTGGACTCCAGCATGCAGGGTGCTACCCATCTCGACGCGACCGACATTGCCGTGCGAAGGTACTGCTTGCTCAGTAACAGAGTATAGCAATTGCGCCAACGTAAGGGTTGTGAGAGTCGGCGACTGCGGCGGATGCACGCCAAAGCCGACGGCTCAGCAAGTGGAAGATGCTGTGAGAGCGAGTTGCTATGACCCACCACTTGATGGATGCGGCCTTGGCTGCAGTTGCATTTCGACCGGGCCAGCCATTACTCGGCAGCAAAACTCACTCAATGGCGAAAGAGTTCGAGTCGGCGCATGCACTTGTGTTGTGCTCGAAGGGTCAAGGGATCGAACGGTAACCACTAGATTTGGCGCTTGTGCCAAATCGTTGCCTCCTATGTCGCCTATCGATTGGGATAATGTGATCTGTCCCCCCACAGAGTTGCCGGATCCTATAGATGTGGATCCATCGCTTCCAGAACCGACAGGGCCGATCCTGACACCCGCGTGGCCCCAAGATCAAAGTGGTTCCAAGGCAGGCCGCACAGCTGGTCACTGAAGGAGCACAAATGTACAAAGCGCGTGCTGAGTGCTTCAGCGCCACTTCGCAGCGCAGCGACGGGATGTTTGTGACTGGAACAGCATTGCTTACCTCGTCTACGGCTCAATCTGCCGCTTCGGGTCGTGTCGTCGACAAAGGTAACAATGCGTACTCAGAAGCAACGAGACCGCGATTACTTCATGATAGAGTGCATGCTGTACTCTGGAGTAGCATAAGTGCCAAGCAATGATCCCGATGATCCCAATCTTGCTGCATATCTTAGCAATGTGATTCAGTTGTGCCCAGTTTGTTCATACGAACTGATCGGATTGCATGGATCCAGATGTCCAGAATGTGGGAGTGCCATTAGAATAACTGTCGGCGCATCCCCGCATCCGTTGATTTCTTTGAGCCTTGCAGCGTGCTGGGCCTCTCCGCTCACATATCTGTCTCGCCTTGGTCAGTGGGCGATTGAGTCGCTCTTTACAACAATCTCCTGGAACAGTTCAATTGTACTCAATAATTGGATTGTACTTGTAGTCGAATGCGGCATTTCTGCTATTGCATGGTTCGGTTTGCAAAAAAGTAAGTATAGACTCCGATCGCCTTTGTTTCGAGCTCTGTTCATCATAATGATTGTGCGATTGGTTGTCGGACGGTTCATTTGGGCACAGTGGATTTGGCTCTAGGTTCTGTCTGATACGGATCCCCGGCAGGTGGCACCAAGATGACCCCGCCGCGTGCGCGCCACCGAGATCGACTTGGGGGGGCGATCTCGTTGCGGGTCTGGCGGTGTCTGCGCGACAGCAGCATCACGCCGTCTCCGCGGCAATTGCCTTTGGGGGTCGCAAGGGGGCGAAGCCCCTTTGCACAGTGATTCAGGTTGATCGTCAGGTACAAAGTCAGCAAGAATCACCTGGCACTACGACGCCACCGGCAACGGCACCACGGACGGGAGCGACCCCACCTACCACTTTGCATGGGAGGGGCGACGAGAAGTGGCGGATGGTGGGCACATGGCGGGGTGACCTGCCCTGAGAATCCTGAACCAGTCGTGATGAGAGTCTTTGGGGTACAAGGTACCCAGGAGGCTCTTGATGAAGCGGAAGAAGCACGGTCGGGAAGAGATCATCCGGAAGTTGCGTGAGGCGGAGGGGTTGGAGGCCACCGGGCAGACGCTCGGGCAGGTGTGCCAGAAGCTGGAGATCAGCGGGCAGACGCTGCATCGCTGGCGGAAGCTCTATCGCGGGATGGGGGACGGCCACATCCGGCGCTTGAAGGATCTGGAAGAGGAGAACCGTCGGCTGAAGAAGGCGGTGGCGGACCTGACGCTGGACAAGCAGATTCTCAAGGAAGCCATCGAGGGAAAAGACTGAGCCCGGCGGCTCTGCGGGACGTGGTGGCGCGCCGCAAGATCAACGATGTCGCCCGCCTGGCGCGCTCGATGGGCCCGACGTGTTTCTACGTCATCGAGGATGTGCGAGCGGTGTCAACCGCCGCGCCCCTTCCCGCTGGCCAGGGCGCGCCTACGCCCTAGCCCTTCGTCATCCAACGGAGTTACAGCATCCCGCAAACCACGCCGCGAGGAACGCGAAGATATCCGCGACCTCGCGCGTGCCGTTGCCATTAGAGTCGGGAGGGCACGCCGCGGTCGACTGCCGCCGCAGGGGAGGGGAGGAAGGGGAGGAAGATATGATGCCGAACGAGGTGTCAAGTGTGTGCTTGGGTGTCGTCGGTGAAAACCTGTAAGTCGTTGTCGAAAAATGCTTATGGACGCGGTGAAGTATGATGAGGTTGGGCGTCGCGCGTGGTCGGACGCGAGTTCCGGGGAGCCAGGCGGTTCTCTTAGCACCCTCTGCCTTCATTGGCTGAAGACCGCGAGTTCGCGAGCCAATCATAAAGCGGATTGTCTCGTGGCAGGTCGAAGCACAGTTCATTTTCAGGCGGAAGGGCCATTGGGACGACCCCATCGGGGTCGGCTGGAAGCGCTTCGCGATTCCGGGGGTGTCGGTCGCCCTTGGCGACCTCCACACCCCGGCTACTCACGGCCACACCTTCGGCGTGGAGACTGCGTGCTCGTCAAGAGGCGAAAGCCCGGGCTTGCGCCCGGGCCTCTACGGCTCCGCCGGCGTCGACGAGGAGGCGCTTGAGGTGCTTCTTACCGTCGGTCATGGTGATGTGGATTTCGGCGGCGCCGACGGCTCCAGACTCGTGAGTGGTGACGGACTTGGATGCGATGGCCGGGGCATTCTCCTTCAGCCACTCTGCCACCTTATCTACCGGCTCCGCGGTGGCGCGCCAGAGATCGACCTGATCGACCGCGACATCAAGCAGGCGCTTCTTCACCCACGCACGGTCGAGGAACGCGAGAAGGTTCCCAGCCTTCGGTCCCGCGGCCTTGTCGAAAAGCACGCGGTACAACGCCGCAAACCCGAGCCGTTGCTCGATCGGAGTCATCCTCGCGGCATCGAACACCAGTGTTTGCAACGCTTCCCCGTTCCAGTGCGCGCTGTCCAGCAGGGCGGCGAGGGCGTGCAGGAAGCCGCGCTGGGCGACGGAAAGTTCCGCCGCGGCGGGGGGCAGCGTCGCCTGGAGTGACATCCGCTCATCGGCGGTGGCGTAGTTCTCAAGGAAGACCTTCGCGGCGTGGACGCGACGGACAAGGTGGCCGCGCTCCAGCGCATTGAGCGCCGAGCCCTTGATCTTCTCGAACTCCGCGGAGACGTCCAGATGCGGCATCTGCACCAACGCGAGGACGAGGCCGAACTCGCAGGCGAAGAAATCACCTTCGGGGCTTACCTCGCACAGGTGGTACGTCCGCTTCTCATCGTCGGAGGCCTTGGGGTCGCGGAAGGTCTTGACCTGCGCGCGGTCCAACTCGTTGAACAACTTGACGAGTTGCTCGTGCGTCGGCTCGAAGTTCGCTTGGCGCTTCGGGGGCGTGCGCAGCATGAGGAACCGCAGGATCTCCGGCGGCAGAAAGTTCGCGACATCGCGCGCGGCGACGCCGACGCCGCGGGAGGAGGACATCTTCGCGCCGCCCACGAGCACGAAGCCGTAGGGGATATTGAGCGGGGCCTCGCGCCCGTAGATGGCCTTGAGGCAGTGCGCGGCGACATCGCGCGAGCCACCCTTGGTGTTGTGGTCCTCGCCCGCGCCCTCGACGGCGACAGGGAATGTGGCCCACTTGGCGACCCACTCGAGTTTCCAGGGCATCTTGCCGCGCCCGTCGAACGGGGAGACCTTGCCCCTGTGCCCGCAGCCGGTGGCCCACTCGACGAGTTTGGGCTTGCACTCGTACACGACTTCCTTGCCGTCGTACTCGGTGACCTCGGTGGTGCCGATGCGTCCGCAGTTCTCGCAGATGGTCTGGAAGGGGTGCCAGTTGTCGGGTCGATCGGAGTTGGAGACTTTCTTGTAGATCGTGCGAACCGTGGGCGCGGCCCGCAGAATCCGGTCGATGGCCTCGTTGAACTGACCGGTGCGGTAGATGTCGCGCATCCGGTAGAACTCGCACGTCACGCCGAGGTCGGCGAAGACGGACCAGAACTCGGTGATGAAGTGGTCGGCCATGTCCGTGGCCCCGGAGCCGGGCGGGGGCGGCACGTTGCAGAGCGGCTTGCCGAGGTGCTGCCGCCAGATTTCGCCCTGGCCGAAGGGGATTTCATCGACGGGGTCGTAATCGTCGCAGCCGAAGCGGTAGCGGACATCCACGCCCCGCTCCTTGAGCGCGCGGAACGCGGCATCGTGGATGAGGACGCCGCGGAGCGCCCCGACATGGGCACGCCCGGAGGGGGTCTTGGAGTCGTTGATGATGACGGGCCGGGAGGTGTCCAGGCCCTGCAGGGCTTCGTCGGTCCAGTGCATGGGAGAGGAGGGTAGGGGAAGGACGAGGGGATCGAGGGATCAAGGGAGGAGGGATCGAGATAGGAGGGAGAAAGGAGCGGCGAAGAGGCAGAGGTTCACACCCGACCGGCTGTCATTTGTCTTCTTGATCCCTCGATCCCTTCTTCCCTCCTCCCTTCCTCAAACTTGATTTTTCGCCTGTTCAAGCGTCGGGGGGGGCGCGGGCCGATAACACCGGCAAGCCTTGCCGGGATCGCCCTTTGTGCGGGGGACGATGGAGACGCGATCACCCGGCGGGGAGGGAGTTGCGCGTGTACACGATCGCGGTGGTCAACCAGAAGGGCGGGTGCGGCAAGACCACCTCGGCGATCAATCTCGCCGGTGTCTTCGCCTCCCGCGGCTACCGCAGTCTGCTGGTGGACCTCGACCCGCAGGCCCACTGCGCTGCCGGGCTGGCCATCCCCGAGCAGCGAATCGACAAGCACATCGGCGATGCGATGCTTGCGGCGGAGAACTCGCCGATCGATTCTGATCGCCTGCTCTGGCGCGTCAGCCGAAATCTTGATCTGGCTCCCAGCACCGTGCGTCTGGCCGCGCTGGAGGCCGCCCGGGGCGACCTGGCGCAGAAGCCCGATGCCGAGAGCCGGCTGAAGAAGGCCCTGAGCCGCTTCGGCGGCCAGTATGACATCTGCCTGATCGACTGCTCCCCGGCGATTGGCCTGCTCACCTTCAACGCGCTGGTCGCGGCGGACGAGATACTGATCCCCGTGGAGACCGCGTTCTTCTCTCTGCACGGCGCTACCAAGCAGGTCAGCACCATCAAGTCCGTCGCGAAACGGCTGGGCGTGACGCTTATGTATCGCCTGCTGCCGACGATGCACGACCCGGCGAGCGCCCTGGCGCGCGACCTGCTCGAGGAGTTGCGCCGCCGCTTCCCCGGTCGCGTGACGCCGGTGGTGATCCGGCTGGATCAGTGCCTGCGCGAGGCCGCGAGTTTCGGCCAGCCCGTGGTGGAGTATTCGTCCGATTCGCTGGGGGCGCAGGACTATGGCGCCCTGGCAACGTTCCTGACGGAGCAGTCGCTGAACAGAAAAGGCGGGCGCATCGACGCGTCGGAGGTTGATGCCGATGCCGAGGCGAAGCACCCGCTCCCGCAGGTGCATGTCGTCCCGGGCATCGCCGATCGCGCAGCGCTGCCTGTTCACAAGGCCGCGGAACCGGCGCGGCCCGTTGCCGCCTTTCCCGATGGCCGACTGGTGGAGCCTGCAACTCCGGCTCACATCGCGGTGATCGAGGCTCCCGTGTCTCCGGCGCGGAGCGCAGATGCCGTGGCGATGATCGACCCGCCCGCGGTGTTCATGCCCACACGCGCGGCGGACCTCGTCGCCCGCGCACGAAAACTCCACGCCCGCCCGGAAACTGAGCCCGTGCTGCTGCATCGCTCTCAGCCGACCCCGGCCCCGCCTGTTGCCGATGCGCCTGACCCCGTTTCGCCTGCTCCCCTCGCGCCTCCCGTATCGCCAGCCGATGCGATTTGGTTCGGCGTGCGCGTCACGCCGCGCGGCGTCATCTTCCGCCAGCCCCTTACGCTGGGCCGCTCCATCCGCATCGCCGGCGAGTTCAACCACTGGTCCGATGCGGCAACGCCGCTCCGCCCGCACCCGACACTCGGCGTGCTGGAGGGTGTCGCGCAGATCGCCGCGGGCTCAACGCAGTATCGCGTGGTCGTGGATTCGCAGTGGATCGCCGATCCGTACAACCCGCTCGTCGCGCCCAATCCGTTCGGCGGGGCCAACAGCATTGTGTATGTCCCAGAGAACGACTCGTCGGCCGCCGAATGGGCGGCGTCGAGCGGAGGCCTGCAATGAACGGGCGCACAAATCAGCCTCCTTTTTCTGCAACCTCTCGCGGCACGCCGCAGCTGCACCGAGATGAGGCGTCATGGGACAGCCCGCTCCTGCCCGCATCTGCACCGCGCACAGGCGCGCCGACAAACGAAGAGTTTGATGCGCTGACCGACCTGTTTCTTGGTGAGGTCAGCCCATCGGGAGCGAAGGCCGCGAACGGCCGCCCGCCGGTCCCATCCGCTCTGCCCGCCCTCTCCCCGCCTGCAAGCAATGGTCGGCCCAAGCAGGTGCTGCGGCTCGCCGGCATGGAAGAGGACCTGGACCTCGATGAGGCGTTCTCTCCGGAGGCGCCTGTCTCACGCAGCCCGGCGACCGTGATGGAGCCGCCGCGCCGCGTTCCTGCTGCGCCGTCGGCCGCGATCGTCGAGTGCATAGTGCTGGGGCACCTGCCCGTGCTCGGCGCGGCGTGGGGCGCGCAGTATGTCCGCGAGGTTGCGCTGGCTTCGGGTCGCCCCGTCGCGTATGTGCGGCTGCAGCGCGGGTATGCGTCGGTCGAAGTCATCGGCGGCAGCGGGGAGTCCGAGCAGACTTCCGCGGCAAAGACCCTCGAAGAAGCCCTCAGAATCGCCGCGAGCCACACGCACCGCTGGGTCGTGCGTGCTGATGCCGCGGATGAGGCCCGCCTCGCCGCGAGCCCGCTGGTGCGCATCGTCACACTGCTGACGGGCGTCGATGAGGCCGCGATTGTCGCGGCGTACGGCTCCGTCAAGGCTCTCGCCGCCAACCTCACCGCGCCGGGCGTTGAACCGGCCAGCGGCCCGCTCATGCGCGTCGCGGCGATGGGCGCACCCGCCGAGAAGGCCCTGCCAGCGTGCAAGCGGCTCGCCGATGCGGTGTCGCGGTTTGTCGGACGCGAGGTGGACGCCGCGGTGTGCAGTTCGCGCATCGCCTCAGCGCGTCCGTCGGAAGTGCTGTTCACGGGGCGCACGGATGTCGAGCCTGTTGCCGCGCTGGAACTGCTGGCCGCCGCCGCGGCGGAAGTTCGCGTGGTGGAGCGTGCCGTTCCGCGACCCGTCGCCGTGGCCACCATGCCCGCGCGGATCGTGCCTGAACTGGAAGTCGAGATTGAACCCGACTTCGCGCCCGAAGGTGTACCGGTCACTCCGGTGCGGGTCATCACCACACACAGTCCTCCGCCGCGCGTACACGCAACGTCCGTAGCGGCGGAGGCCAAGCCACTTGCCGCGCCCGTTGCCGAACGCGATCCCCGGAGCGCGGAAACACTCTCGGATGCACCCAGCGCGCTGGCGCTCCTGCTCCCGGGCCTGCGCCCGGTGAGCATCCGCTGCCCGTACGCGGAGGGCGTGGAGTTCGCCGCGGATCGCGCGGGGGGCCTTCACCTCTTGTCGCGCGTCCAGCACACGGCCGATGGGCAGGAGGAGCGGGCGTTGTCGGAACTGATCGTCGCGGGCGCGTGGGCCGATGCGCACGCGTCGATGCTCGCGGCGTCGCTGGGTCAGGCCGCGGCTGTAGGTGGGGGTGGGGGAGCGGAACTGCACCTGTTCACCGACCGCCCGAAGGCCTCGCGCCGGTTACTTGAGACGAGCGTGAACGTGCATCTGCTGGCGCGGGTCGAGGTGGATGGCCGGAGCGGGTGGTACTGCACGGACCTGAACTGAGAATGTCGAGCGACGCGAGTAGAGGTTCGGGCGCGAGCCGGGGCGTTTCTGTTTTGAGGCAGACTATTTTTCCCGCAGACGTCGCTGGGTGGGCGTCGTGTCCGAACGGAGTTTGAACTTTGGACCCCCGGACTTTGACGGAGGTTTGGGCACCGGCTTGGGCTCTCTCGGATCGTCCTGTGGACCCGGCGCTGGGGGGCCGCCGAAGTCCTTTGGGAGTGCGTCCACGGTCTTCATGGTCTCGAGGCTGACGGTCACGACCTGCTTGACGAGGCGGACGATGTACTCCGGGTCGTCGCGCTCCTCACCCCAGGCGTTGCAATCGCTCACGACCTCGGTCTTGGGATCGGTGTAGACCTGGTATTGGTCGATGACCCACTCGAGGGCGGAGCGGTTGCCGAGGCGGTAGCGGTAGACCTCGGCGGGGATGTCGTGCAGCGTGAGCGTGTCGTTCACGCGCAGTGATTCCTTGCCCTTGGTCAGCCGCATCTTGTCGTCAACCCGCCACGACTTGGGACGCTTGCGGCCGTTCGTGTCGGTCAGCACCCAGTTCTCGGTGAGTTTGTAGGGCTTGACGATCTTCTCATCGTCGTAGTTGAGGTGGAGTTTGGAGAGTTTCTCTCCGGCTGCGACGAACGCCTCGAAGTCGGCGAACATCTTCGCGAGCGGGATGCGCGGCAGTTCGCGCTTGAGATTGTCGGCGAAGGTCTCGCGGTAGTCATGATGGTGGAGCATCGCGTAGACGTAGTGGAAGATGTCGAGTTTGGCGATCTTCTTGGCGGCGGGGCTGTCGGGCTGGTACTGGGCGCGGAAGAGGTTCAAGGCCCAGTCGGTAATGTTCTCGCGGCGGTTAGAGCCGTCTTTGTTGTAGACGTATCGAGAGCACCATTGAAAGCCATCTATTGAAAGAATCGACAGGTTTGGGATCGTGTTGCTTGCCAAAGCACCAAAGCAGGCACGGTGGCCAATGCCCGAAAATCCGATCAGCGGATTCTCGCTCGTCGGTGTTGGGAAAATGGACGGCAATCCGTAGATCTCGGCATCAAGAACTCGGTCGAAATACACCAGTTGCCTTGAGAAAGGTCGATATAGCGAGGACCGGAGTGCATCGCGAGACCACTCAACGTACCTGCCCCGCATCAGATCGTTCTTAAGATCGCGATCCCACGCGATTTTGTCGTACTTCACCCATCCATGCACATCCACATCCTTTGGCGCCCGCTTCCATCGGTCAACTTCGTTGTTGTAGGCGTCGATAAACTCCTTTATGCGTTCGGAAAGCACGCTTGCTGAGAAGGCATAGACCACGCTGTCGCGATGCGTCGCGATGCCGAGGGAATAGACCTTGAAGATGACGCCGGATACGCCGTTCTTCGCCGCGCGGCCTTCCTTGCTGGCGACAGGGACGTACCCGGCGAACTCGTGACCGTTGGCCGGTACGAGCCACGAGTTTTTTTCATCGGGCTTGAGTTTCGTCCACTTCACCTCGGCTACCGAGCCCCGGCGTTCGAGGAGCGCGAGTTTGTCGAATCGTGGGATGTCCTTGCGGACATTGGCGTAGAAGATACCGCGCTTCTTTATCTTCTCACGCTTGACGCAGACGGTGATGCCGACACCGACCTGTATGCCGAAGACGTTGTACTGAGTGCCCGAGAGTGTCGGGTTCTCGCGGACGTTGCCCTCGAGGTCGAGGTGATAGATCGCCTGGAAATCGCGGGCCAGGTGCTTGCGCATGCCGTCGTAGGCGATGTTCTCGACGAAAGCGTTGTTGGAAACGAAGCACACGACACCGTCGCGATCTTCAAGCCGGCGCGTCGCCCAGCGGAAGAACTTCACATACGGGTCGTTGAGTTTGCTCACGCTGGTCGCCGTAGAGTCCGCGGCGTAGCTGTGCTTCACCCAGTGGTCCACCGTCGGGTACGGTCTGTTCTGGTTCTGCTCGTTGTGGATCATCTGACCGACGTTGTACGGCGGGTTCCCGATAACGACTTCGATCGGCGTGTTCTTCTGTCGGTCCACGCGTTTCATGTTGGCCTGCGTGAAGAGGCCCGAGTGCTTTGGTTCCGCCAGTTCCAGCGTGTCCACAAAGCACAGCCCCTCGAACGCCTCGAAGTCACCCGTCTGCTCGAAGAACTCGTGCTCGATGTTCATGGCCGCGATGTAGTACGGCATGAGCATGATCTCGTTGGCGAAGAGTTGCTCCGTGTACATCCGCTTGAGGTACTTGGGGCCGCGCTGGGCAGCGCGCTTCATCAGGTTCACGACGAAGTTGCCCGTGCCGGTGCAGGGGTCGAGGATGTTGACGCCCTCATCGCCGAGTTTCTTGCCGAACTCGCGCTCGAGCACCCATTCGACGGATGCGCACATGAAGTCCACGATGGGCTGGGGCGTGTAGACGATGCCGTGGGTGTCGGCGGTCTTGACGCAGTAGCCTTGGAAGAACTCCTCGTAGACGGTGTTGAGGAAGTGCTGCTTGCTGGACCAGTCCTGGACGCGCTCGGCGGCGTTTTCTATGGCCAGGTAGAAGTGGTCGAGTGCGCGGAGAAAGTTCTCGGGCTGGAAGTGCTTGCTGGAGAGGGCGGTGATGACGTTCTCGACCTCGGCCGCGATGACGTTCTTCTGAAGGAACTCGAGGTTCTTGAAGACTGAGCGGAAGAGGCGCTTGGTGAGCAGGTGCTGGACAAGCATCTCATCGACGGCCTGCCGGCTGATGTTGGGATTCAGTGTGGTCTGGCAGAGGCGGAAAAAGGCCTCGAAGGCGTCCTTGAACCTGCGGTTGGACTTGTGGGCTTCGGCGATCACCTCGGCGAGGGCCTTGCCGACGGCGGGGACCTTCTCGGTGAACGCCTCGACGGCCTCATCGAAGTTCACCAGGGGCTGGTCTTTGAAGATGATGAAGGCGTTGAGCAGTTCGCAGAGCGCGGAAGCACCGGCATCTGAATCAGCGATGAGGGCGGTCTGCGTGTGGCGGCCCGCCTGATAGAGGACGGCCTTGGCGGGGGACCAGAAGATGATGTTGTCGAGCGGGTAGCCCTTGTGGATCTTGCTCAGGACTTCGCGGTCGAGGTCGTCGGCGTTGTCCTTGGCTTCCCAGTGGCCGCGGGGGAGTTGGTAGCGGTCGCGGACGGTGCCATCGGGGATGATGCGTTTGCCCTTGGCCTTTTTGCCGAGTTCGGGGATCGTGGTCCACTTGTTGCAGCGGACGGCCTGTGCGAGGAGGTGCTGGAAGGCGGCGCGGACGGCCTGCTCGTGATCGACTTCCTGGTGCGCGAGGTCGGCCAGGTGCGTGTAGTAGGCACGGATGGCCGGGCTCTTGGTCGTCAGGAGTTTGACCGTTGGGGGCATGGGGAGCAGGTTAGCGAGTGAGGGGCGGACCTGCGCCTGCTCCGCAGGCTTTGGTTGATGGAACGGTCCCAACCGGAACCCCCTCTGTCGCTGCGCGACATCTCCCCCGTCGGGGACGGGTGAGAGGGCATTGCAAAAGTCGTCGGGGCCGAGGTAGAGGGCGAGGCAAGCGACCGCCGCCTGCTCCGCAGGCGTGGGGGGGGGGAGGATGCTTGCGTTGGCCGTGACTTTCTGGTACGCTGCCCGCCACCGTCGATGCAGCGGTGGCAGGGAGGGGAGGTCAAAGTGTCGGCAGCGCGGATGCTCCATTCGGGCGGTCGCCCTGCGCGCTGGGCGGTTCTTGGCTTCTCCCCTGGCGGGGGAGGAGCCGCAGAGACCCCCTCTGTCGCTGCGCGACATCTCCCCCGTCGGGGACGGGTGAGAGGGCATTGCAAAAGTCGTCGGGGCCGAGG
>ENA-ORBV01006625-ORBV01006625.1-microbial-mat-metagenome-genome-assembly--contig:-NODE-6625-length-20296-cov-5.165636_pt1 | contig 20296 bp, 15 predicted proteins | sample MGYA00237777_ERZ505514 | MGnify/ENA primary metagenome ERZ505514 (study PRJEB26160, sample SAMN06269048) | microbial mat metagenome | isolation source: Oligotrophic lake microbial mat | place... | reverse complement strand
GTTTCTCAGACCCTGACAAAGCTGAGTTCTGCGCTCACGGCGGCTTTCTGGCGGTGCTGGCCGATGGCATGGGCGGGCTGGAGCACGGCGACATGGCAAGCCGGGCAGCGGTGAAAGCGTTTATCGATACTTACTTCACAAAGAACGTTGAAGAAGAGATTCCGCAAGCGCTGGGCAGGGCACTAGTTGCAGCTCAGCAGAAGGTGCTTGAACTTGCCGCGACAGCCCAATTGGGCACAACCGTGGTGGCTGCTGTGTTGCACGAGGCATCAATGTACTGGATCTCGGTTGGAGACAGTGCGCTCTACCATGTACGCGGGAAAGAGCTAACTCAAGTCAACCGGCCCCACGTTTATGCACTCGACCTTGACGCGCGTGTGTTTGCCGGAGAGTTGAGCCTTGAGACGGCGCTCGCCGACCCGCAACGAGAATCACTGACAAGCTATCTGGGCATGACGAACTTGCAGTTGGTAGATCGCAACTTGCGTCCAATGCCGCTGGCCGATACTGACGGGCTGCTACTGGCGAGTGATGGGTTATTCAAGACAATCGGCCCAGCGAATTTTCCACAGCGAAATGGCGACGCGCAGGATTACTGCGAGCAATTGATGAATGCGGCTCTTGCGGCCTCTGCCCCAGGGCAAGACAACATCACGGTATTGATGCTGGAGCCAGCGCGAGTACGCGAAGTATTTGAGCCGGTAGTCATTGCACCTCAACGGAGATGGGGCCAGTGGGCAGCGGTAGCTGTGTTGCTGATTAGCGGGATTGCCGCCGCCTATTGGGCGAGCTTAAGGGAGAAGAAGCCAGCTGTCGTCACCACCCCCATTCTTGCCCCTGGCAAGGAGCGATTCGATACTACAAAATTGCCAGCGGTAAGTGAACCGGTGGAGCCATGAAAATTGTTTGGCTTGGGTTTTTCTTCGCACTCAATCTCGCTGCCGAGCCTCCGATGGAGCAAATGAAAAGTAGCACATTACTTATCATTCTCGAGAAGTCGTCTGGAAGTGGCTTCCTGATCGGAGATCGATTGGTGGCAACAAACTGGCATGTCTGCTGCATGAGAGGCGAGAGCAAGATCATCGTGATGAACGAGAAGCGCCAGACAAGCGAAGCCAAAGTACTGTGGAAAAACGAGGGGAAAGATCTTGCCGTTCTTGAAATGCAGAATCCTGTGGCGGGCCTGAAGGTGAAGTTCTCCACACGCCAGCTCTTGCGAGATGGTCAGGCAGTTTGGGCGATCGGCTATCCAGGGGCGGCGGGCAGGATGAGCGGGCAGGATTCGATTCAGATCTCCACTATTACGCAGGGTGTGATCAGCAAATTCTTTACCAGTGCGAAGCAAGGCAATAGCGAAGCTACCCGGTTTATGCAAACGACTGCGGCCGCGAACCCTGGAAACTCGGGGGGACCGCTATTCGACGATTGCGGCCAGGTGATCGGGATCAATTCACGGAAGGCTTTGGTGAAGGTGGTAACGGCGGATGGGCGGGAGGAGCGCGTCCCGCTGGCAGACGGGATCAACTTTGCGATTGAAAGCCAGGAATTGCTCGATGAGTTGAAGGGCTTGAAGATTGAAGCAGATGTAGTCAGTGACAAGTGCGGCGCGGTGCAGGTGACATCGGCGGGTTCGAACTTTCCGGGGTGGCTGATCGGCTTGCTGGCGGGTTTGCTGGTGCTTTCGCTCACAAGAGGCTTTCGGCGGAGGCGGGGGGCTTTAGTGTCAGAGGCAATGACGACCTTGCCAGCGAAGGCAAAGCTTCGGGGAATTACCGGTTTTTATGCCGGGCAGGCTATCGGGCTTGAGGGAATCACGCTGGTGCTGGGCCGGGACCGGAGTGCGGCTCAACTGGTGTATCCAGACAACGTAACCGAGATCTCAAAGCGTCATTGCCAAGTGCGGCAGGACGCCTCTACAGGCAGGGTAACGCTCGAAGACCTGGGGTCGAGCAATGGCACTTTTCTATCGAGTGGGAAAGCACTCAGGCCTGGTGCGGCAGTCGAGCTGAAAGTGGGAGATCGCTTTTATCTGGCGTCTACGGCAAACCAGTTCGAGATCGCAGGAGAGAGGTAGCGGATGTTTAAAACGGCTCAAGTATCTGAACGGGGCGGGCGGGAAGTCAACCAGGACGCAGTTTGGAGCGGCTCGGCAGATTGCTGCTTCGTTTGGGTTCTGGCCGATGGCCTGGGTGGGATGGGAGGCGGCGAGCTGGCTTCTGCAGCCGCTATCGGTGCGATCTCCAGCACTTTGTGTGAGGACTTGTTCGCGATGAGCGAAGCGGCTCAGTTGGCCATTAAGAAAGCACAAAAAGAACATCCCGAATCTGCGTCGATGCGAACTACTCTTGTTCTGCTTGTATCGGACGGAAGACGCGCGAAGTGGATGCATAGTGGTGATTCAAGGCTCTATCGATTTCGCCTTGGTGCACCAGTCGAACAGACGCTCGATCACAGCGTGCCGCAAATGCTTGTCCTAGCAGGCAAAATCACACCCGCCGAAATACGTAAACATCCAGATCGCAACCGGCTGCTCAAGAGCCTGGGTGGTGCAGCGGCTGAAATCGAGATGGGCCCCGGGTGGCGCGATCTTGAAAGCGGCGATGCCTTTCTGCTTGCAAGCGACGGCTTTTGGGAGCTTGTTACAGAGCGAGAGATGGAAGCCGAACTGGTGAGGGCGGCAACGGTGAACGATTGGCTGCGAGGAATGCAATTGAGACTGATGGAACGTCTGGTGAGGCTCGCTGCTGGCGAAGCCGACAACTACTCGGCGATCGCGGTTTGGAGGACTTAGGGCTTATGGAAAATTTGCAGCGATATTGTCTTGGTTGCATGGAAGTGAGCGGAGACGTGGCGGTGTGTCCGTTCTGCGGCTATGTGGCTGGCCAGGAAGTGGATTCGCTGTTACACCTGAGCCCGGGGATTGTTTTGAAAGAACGTTACCTGGTGGGCCGGGTTCTTGGCGATGGAGGCTTTGGGATCACATACCTTGGCCGGGATCTGGTGCTTGATTCGAAGGTTGCCGTCAAAGAGTATTTCCCGTCAGGGTTGGCCGTTAGGATGCGCGGGGAGCCAAGTGTGTTTCCGGCTTCAGCCAGTTTCAAGCAGGACTACAACTTCGGGCTTGAACGATTTCTCGATGAGGCCCGCCTGGTACGAAAGTTCAAAGACCATCCGAATATCGTGAGCGTAGAAGACTTCTTTCCCGAACATGATACGGCGTATATGATTCTGGAATTTCTCGACGGGATGACACTCGAGAAGTTTATTGAGAAGGAAGGTGGCAAGATTGATTGGCAAAGCGCTGTGAACTGCCTGATGTGGGTGATGGACGCGATGCGCGAGGTTCATGCAGCGGGAGTTCTGCATCGCGACATCAGCCCGGACAACATATTTCTCGTTCGTAGCGGCCACGTGAAAGTGATTGATTTTGGAGCCGCACGCCAGGCGATGGGGCAGAAGAGCTTGAACCTGTCGGTGATTTTGAAGCATGGTTATGCGCCCTTTGAACAGTATGAGAGCAAGGGCCGGCAGGGGCCCTGGACGGATGTCTATGCGACGGCTGCAACACTGTACCGGACGATTACCGGAGTGATGCCGGCGGCAGCCCCGGATCGCTTCAAGGCAGACTCGCTGCTGCGTCCGACGGCGCTTGGAATCTCAATGCCTGCCCACGCCGAGGCGGCTCTGATGCGGGGCCTTGCGCTTCGGGTTGAAGATCGATTCCCCGATATGCTTTCGATGGAACGGGCTTTTCAGGGGAAGGTCACGGCCTCAACAGTGGCATTGCCAGCACCCACTCCCGTTCTTACGCCACGCAAATTGCCCTGGCTTGCCATTGGTGCTGTCGCACTGGTTGCGGTGGTGATCGGTTTTTGGCTTTATCTGAGGCCCAGCGCTCCACCCATAGTAAATGCGTTTGGCGCCGATCCACAGAGCGTCACCCGCGGTGGCAAGGTGGTCTTAAGCTGGGATGTATCTGGGGCAGACAGCATCGAGATTGAGGGCCTTGGGAAACAAGCGGCAAAAGGCACGGCGAACGTCCTTCCGAATGACAGCATGAGCTACACACTGGTGGCAAAACTGCGGCGCGGAGAAGCGATCCGTCAGAAGGTAAACGTGAGTGTTGTTTCGCCAGCGGCGGCGCGAATTGCTCGACTTGAGGTGAGGCCAGACCGCGTCACAGCGGGAGACTTGGCTCTGCTGGCCTGGGAAGTACAGAACGGCTCTGATGTGAAGCTCAATGGCCAGCCAGTGCAGGCGAGCGGGAGCCAGGAATTGCGGCCCGGGGAATCGAGAAGCTTCACACTTGAAGCGGTTGGGCCGGATGGGGTGAAGCAGCAGTCGCAGGTATCGCTCAGCGTGGATCCGCGAATCGTCGACAAAACGGATAAGCCGATTCGCAAGACGGACTCAATTGCCGCAGTCATGCAGGTGAACTCATTTCAGCCGCAATCGAGCCGAATTGAAGAGGGCTCTTCAACAACGTTGAATTGGGCGGTAAGTGGGGCGAGCCGGGTTACGATTGCGCCTGAACCAGGCACGGTCGCCTTAACGGGAGAGGCGCGGGTGGCCCCTAGAGTGAGCTCCCGCTATGTCTTGACTGCGATCGATGCGACTGGCAAAACGGTGACAGCTACTGCGATGGTGGAAGTAGTGCCGAAACGCGACGAGATTCCATATCCGATCCCGGTTGTGAGCCGCTACGCATGGCATGTGATGCACGATCATCAGGGCTTGACCGGCTACAACCCCTATGACCGGGTTTGGAATCATTGCGAGGGTATTTTGCGTGTGGTCGGTAAGTCGATTCGCTACGATACTCGACATGCAGGCGACAGCTTTGAGGCGCCTATTTCGGATATCGATGAAATCAAGATGAACCGTATGCCGATTCGCAGCATGAAGGCATTCCATGTGAAATTGAAGTCAGGGCGCAACTTCAACTTTGTAGCCAGGGAGAGTCCAGACCGAATCGTGAGTGTGATTCAGCAACTCATGCGATAGGAGCCCTATACTGGAGCTCATGGAGCTTCGACGCTGCCACTGGCTCCTTTTCCTGCCACTCATAGCCGGTCTTTCACTGGCTCAGCAGAGCGCTGCCGCTTTGTACGAGCAGGCGGAAAAGCTGCGCTCGGATTCGAAAACCCGACAGGATGCTATCGCGCTGTATGCCCGAGCTGCAGAATTGTGGAAGGGCTCGGCAGAAGAGGCCAAAGTAAGGTTTCGTTTGGGGCAGTTGCTCGACCTGTCTGGGGAACGAGACAAGGCACTGGTGGAGTTCCGGCTGGGGCTGGCGAGTGCAGCGGAAGCAAAGCTTGAAGCGAGTCTGCATTACGGTATAGCCAGGGTTCTGGTGGCTCTGGGGCAGGCGACAGAGGGAATCGCCGGCTATCGGAAGGCACTATCGCTGAGGCGCAGTACGGGCGAGCGTTTTGAGCAGGCGCTCGCGTTACACAACATAGGAGCAGCTTATTGGTCTTTGGGGCAGAACTCCGAAGCCCTGCTTGCCTACGGGGAAGCGCTGGCCATCCGGCGCGAACTGAAAGACGAAACGGGTGTTGCCTACACGCTGTTTGGAATGGCTAGTGTGCAGTACACGTGGGGCGATATAGAAAAAGCCTTGGGTGAATACGAACAGGCGCTGGCGATTTGGAGGAAGCTTAATAATCCGCGTGGGGAAGCAGATTCGTTGAATGGCATTGGGCTGATGTATGCCCAGTTGGGTGATGCGCGTAAAGCGCGGCTGCACTATGGTGAGGCACTGGCTCTGTGGCTTAAGGCGGGCGACGCAATTGGTGAGGCCTACACATCAAGCAACCTCGGCATGGTGGAGGGTACGGCAGGCAGGGCTTCTTTTGAGAGAGCACTGAAAGTCTTGCGGGAGAAGGGCGATAAGCGCGGACAGGCCTATGTGCTCCACAATCTGGCGGGTCTTGATGGATCATTTGCACTCTATGAGGAGTCTCTGGCAATCAAGCGGCAACTTGGGGATCGATATGGTGAAGCGCAGACATTAGAGAAACTAGCCGAAGCCTATCTGAAGGCGGGACGCGGAGCAGATGCGTTTACCGCTGCTGAGACTGCCGTGGAAATGCAGCATGAAGTTGGCAACAAGTTGGGGGAGGCGGCAGCCGAGGCAGTGCGGTCGAGAGCTCTTGTAAAGTTGGGCCGGTTCGCGGAAGCAAAAGTGTCGCTCGATTTGTCCCTCAAACAGATTGAAGTGCTTCGCGCGTCTGTAGTAAACGTTGAGTTGCGCACGAGCTTCTTTGCCACCCAGCAGCGTGTTTACAGAGATGCCATGGCGGTGCTGATGGACCTGGGCAAAACGCAAGAAGCTTTAGAGGTAAGCGAGTGGAGTCGTGCTCGCGTTTTGCTGGATCGGGTGCTGGCTGCACGCGAGACAAACCGGGAAGATCAGAGCGCTGTCGCCCGCGAGCGGGAGCTAACCCGGGAGATCCACGCCCAAGCCCAGAGACTGCAGCGATTGAGCAGTGCAAAACCAGGGCCAGAATCGGTAGATGCAAAGCGAAATCTGGATCGGCTCTTTGAACGCTGGAGTCGATTGTCGAATGAGCGGCAAGTGTTGGCCGGAGTAGAAGCGAGGCCAACGATTGAGCGAGTGCAGAATGAAATTCTTGACGCGGTTACAGCACTGGTTGAGTATTCCCTCGATGGAGACCGGAGTTGGGCCTGGGTAATCACGAAAGGAAGCGTAAGAGCAGTGAAGCTAGCACCGCGAGCTTCAATTGCAACACTCGTCAAGAAGCAGCGCACGATGATTGCTTCGCGAAGCAGCGATGCTGGCCTCGATCGCGAGTTGATGCGTCTTCTGATCGCGCCCCTCGGTCTGGGTGCTTCGATTTCAAGACTCGTAGTGGTGCCAGATACACCGCTCGATCACTTGAGTTTCGCTGCGATCGGAGGCTTGGTCGACCGGTTTGAGGTGGTCGCTTTGCCTTCAGCTTCGATGCTGGCCGCCTTGCGAGATAGGCCGAAGTGGACAGGTAGACGAAGCTTGAATATAGTTGCCGACCCGGTCTTTGACGCCACAGACTCTCGATTGCAAAGTAGGGATGATTCGCTTGCAAGCAACACCCAAAGCGATTACCGGCGTTTGCATTTTTCTCGCATTGAAGCAGATGAGATTGTGAAGATCGCGGGTGCAGCTAGCGCAAAACAATGGATCGGCTTGGTCGCTGAGAAGTCACTGTTTGATCAGAAAGCTTTTCGAGATTCCACGATTGTGCATCTGGCAACGCATGCTCAGGTAGACGAGATGCGACCGGAATTGTCCGCTGTGGTGTTCTCTCAAGTAGACGCCAAGGGACGCCCTCAAAATGGTCATTTGCGCCTCTACGAGATCTATCGCTTAAAGCTGGCTGCGGAATTGGTGGTGTTGAGCGGATGCAGCACAGCGGTTGGCCCAGACTTGAGTGGGGAGGGCACGATGAGCCTCACTCGTGGCTTTCTCTACGCCGGTGCAGCTAAGGTGTTGGCCAGTCAGTGGGAGGTAGAGGACCGTGCAACCGCAGAGCTTATGCGTCGATTCTATGAGGGGCTGTTTCGCGGCAAGCTGAGTGCTGCGGCGGCATTGCGCCACGCCCAGTTGGCGCTTCGGGCAGATGTGCGCTGGAAGGAACCCTATTATTGGGCTGGGTTCCGTCTTGAAGGAGATTGGCGCTAGGGATGGAGAAGGCGCAGTTCGATGCCCTTCTTGCAAGGCTGAATACAGACCCGGACAGGGCAGCGCAGCTTTATGAAGAATTGCGCCAGCGGCTGATTCGATACTTCCGATGGGAGCGCAGCGCAGAGCCTGAGGATCAGGCCGATGAAGTTCTGAATCGAGTTGCCAGGAAGCTGGCTGAGGGAGAAGAAGTTGAGGGGGTTGAGCGCTTTGCAGCCGGGGTGGCCCGAGTCTTGATGCGGGAGTCTTTGACCCGGGTGAGGCGACGTGAGCTGGCCCTTAAGAAGATGGTCCTCCCGGATCGTGAGCCACCAGTGGACCCCGATGCACTGGCTTGTCTCGAAGGCTGCCTAGCGAAACTGGGGTCAGATCAAGCGAGCTTGATCCTCCGCTATTATGCCGGTAGAGGTAGTACTCATAACGTTGTGCGGCGCGAGATCGCAGAAGAATTAGGGCTTGAGATCAACGCTTTGCGCAATCGGGCTCTACGGATTCGCGAACGGCTGGAGGATTGCGTCAGGCGATGCCTGAGAAAGTTGTGTGATGATTTGCCGGTTCAGGACACTAAGTTTTGAAGCACGAATACTCAAGAGCCGATATCGAAGCTCATTTGCTAGGCAAAGGCAGCGACGAAGAACGGGGGGCGCTGGCCGAGGCGCTGATCGTAGATCTGGATCTGCATGCGCGCATGCAAGAGATTGAGTGTGAGCAGCTCGATGCTCTTGCTCGAGGTGAGTTGACAGCGGTTGAAGCCGCAGCCTGGCAGGGCTTTCTCGAAGAGACTGGGCAACTGGATCGATTGCGCGTGGCTCGAGCCATGGCCGCAAAGATGCGGCCGCGAAGGCGTGTGCTTTGGTGGTTGGAAATTGCGGCGGCAGTCTTGCTGCTAGGCGGTGGAGCTTGGTGGTGGATGGGTATTGATCGTCGGCCCGAGCCGGTTCTTTTTGCACAGCGTGCGAGCCTTACTTTGCCTCGCGACATCACACGCGGCACCAATACGGGCCTAGAGTTGACGATTGCAAAGGACATTACTGAAATCGAATTGCAGTTTGAGGTTTCGGCTGAGCCGGCCAGCGGTTACCGGGTGCGAGTCTTAAACGCAAGCGGTGTGGCAGTTTTGGTGCGTGAAGGCAAGGGCTGGCCTGCGACACCTTTGCGAATGGTGTTGCCAGCCACAGAAATCCCCAGTGGAAGAATCCGGCTGGAGCTGATGGCGCTCAATCTTCAGGGCCAGGAAAGTCCTGTAGCCTTTCATGAGGTGCGAGTAGTTAAGATTGATAAGTGATTGAGTTGTTGAATAGGATGAGTGCGCTCGCGCACGAGACTTGTCCGGGCGTGGACATCGAAGCTTTTTGGGATGAGGTTTGGGGATGGAGGATTGGTTCGGTGCGCATTCCAGATCCGGAGATGCCACAGCGCAAAGCTGAAGACATCGTGAAGCGTGCAGTAATCGTCGAAAAGTATTTACGTGACGTTGAGGATTATTGGTTCCACATCTACAAACCCACAGCCGGTGATGTCATTGTCGATATTGGCGCTGGCCGTGGAGAAGATGTTTTTGTTTTCTCACGAGCCGTTGGGGCTAGCGGGCAGGTGTGGGCGATTGAGCCTCATCCGGTGAGTTTTCTCGCTCTACGGAAGCTCTGCGAATGGAATGACCTGAGCAATGTCAGGGTCTTGAATTTCGCTTCGACTGAGCAGCCCGAGAGCTTGCAGATTGAAACTATGGCAGTGTGGGAATCAAACTATATCCGGACGGGCGAAGCTAGCGAGAACAGCTGCACAGTGGAAGGAATTCCGTTCGATGCATTGGCCAGACGTGAAGGCATAGGCGAGATTTCGTTTCTGAAGATGAACATCGAGGGCGCAGAGCGCAATGCTTTGCCGGGGTGTGCAGATGCCCTGAGCCGCACTAAGAATGTTTGCATCGCTGCGCATGACTTTCGTGCGGACCGTGGTGAAGGCGAGGGCTTTCGGACGCTCACCAAGGTGCGAGACTTTCTGGCGGCACGGGGCTTCGCTTTAACGACCCGTGACGAGGACCGGCGCTACTACGTTCCCTACCATGTGCACGGCGTCAGGCCTTAGCCGCACATCGAGAGGTTGGTTCTGTGGGAGCACAAGCTTGTATAAGTAGGCGGTTTTGGTGCGCAAGACCAGGTCATAGCCTTTGAGCGGATAGTAGGCTTCAAGCCGCAGGCGCACGTTTGAGGGCCCAAGACCATCCACCATCCAGGTGGGCTCGGCTTCGCGAAAGCGCTTTAGACGCTCTTCACAGCCAAGGCCGGGCATTGCCTTGAACTCACGCAAATGTCGATCGGCAAAGATGCAATCCAAAGGCTGACTTTCAAGATAGGGAGTGCCTCCCTTCATACGAGAAAGAGCGTCTATATCAGGGCGATACCCCCAGACGAATAGCGTATCCGCTGGCTTTGCCTGCTCGCTCAAATACTTGACGATCGTCTGGCTGTCGTGGAAGAGCGCAAGGTCGTCCCAGTTTTGGTTTCCAAGGGCAAGCTGAATATCGCGTGGGCCGAAGCGGACAACCGGAATCAGCAAGAGTACAAGGAGTGCCAAACGCCAGCGAGGCTTCAGTTGCTCAAGCGATCGGCCGGCCAGCACCACCATTGGCACCAGCAGAAAAAAGTAGTAGCGCGGAAAGAAGCGAAGGCCCATCGCAACGGTAACGAGCGAGAGCCCGAGCCAAGTATAGTTGCGCCATTCCATACTGCGCCAGAAAAGAAAAGCGGCAACAACCGCAGCAGACTGAAAGCCAACCCAATTGGCTGTTCGCCGCAGGAATTCAGCCAGCGGCTTCGTGACAAAAGTGTCGCTTGAATAGATGCCACCCCACCACCAGACCTGTTGCCAGTAGTTGGGGCCAAAGAGCGCATGAACCGGAAGCGTTACTGCAAAGCCGGCAAGAGTGCGCCAGTTCGGGGCCCAAAGCAGAGCGATTGCGAGGATGAAGATCGCCTTTGTGTGGATCAGCAGACCAACGCCACAAATGAGGCCGGCAAGCCAGGGGCGGCCACGCTGCGCCATCCAGACGGCACCCAGATGCGGGGCGACCAGCAATAGATCCGGCGCAAGCGCCATCACCGCCGAGGGGATTCCAAAGCTGAGATAGATCGCGATCAGCCAGGCGGCATAGCGGCCGCCAAGGCGATATGCGAGGCCAGCACAACCGGTTACGTACAGTGCCCCGGCAAGCCGTAGCAGCCAGCCAGGCATCGCGCCCCAGAGCAGATAGAGTGCAGCGCTAAGCGGTGGCTTGTCAAACCAGAAATCCGCATAAGGCCAGCGGCCATGCAGCATCTGAATCGCCGCTGTCATCGGGTAGGCTTCTTCGATCCAGAGAAGGTTTACGTGCATCAGGCGCACGGCGAGAACCACAACGAAAATGAGTAGAAGTTGTCTAGCCACTCTTCTTGCCGGATTTAGAGACCGCATCCCGGTGTTGCACCTTGATGGGGAGGCCGGTGCGCTTCAGACGTTTGGCGACCTCTTCGGCAATCATGACAGACCGATGTTGGCCACCGGTGCAACCGAAGCCAATTGTGAGGTAACTCTTGCCTTCTTTGGTGTAGTGCGGCAAGAGATAGGTAAGCATATCAGTCACACGGGCAAGAAATTCCTGTGTCTGAGGAAAGCTTCTGATGTAACGGGCGACGCTGGGATGTTTACCGGTGAGGGGCTTGAATTCAGGAATGTAATTGGGATTCGGAAGAAAGCGTACATCAAAGACCAGATCGGCGTCCTGCTGGATTCCGTGGCGGAAGCCAAAGCTCGATACATGGATCGAGAGGCGGCCCTCTTTACCCGTTACCGAGAATTGCTCTTCAATCAGAGCTCGCAATTCATGGACGTTGAACTTGGAAGTATTGACCGTGAAGGTAGCTAGCGAGCGAAGCTCTTCAAGCAGATGACGCTCGGCTTGAACATTTTTAAGAACAGAACGGCTTTGCCCGAGGGGATGAGGCCGGCGAGTCTCTGAGAAACGCCGAACCAGAGCCGCATCGTCGGCCTCCAGAAAGATCAAACGAGTGGGAACCTTGGATGCAACTTCGCGATACATAGCGGGGAAGCGATGCAGCGCTTCCCCTTCACGAACGTCGACGACCAGCGCAGCATGGCGGATGTTTGGAGCATCCTTGGTTAGCTCGGCAAACTTGGGAAACAAATCGAGAGGCAGATTATCTACGGCGTAGTAACCCATATCCTCAAAGCATTTGAGAACAGTGCCTTTTCCCGAACCACTGAGGCCCGTGATGATGACGAGTTCAGCCTGCGCAGATCCTGGGAGCATTAGCGTGCTTCGATAAGGTCGAATTCGTTGTCGCTACGTCGGACAAGAACGTGAATCTGGCCGCTGCCCAGCTCTTCAAAAACCAGATAGGTCGAAGCTGGCTTGATGGCCATCGGTGCTTCTTCAATCGTGATGGGCTTCGATGTACGTTGCACACGGGTCGGCTTGAGTGCCTTGACCTTTTTGGCGGGAGGAGCAGAGGCAACGACTTCCGGAATCGGGGCTTTTTTGCCATTGATCCCAACACCGTGGCGCTTGGAATCAATCCACTTATCGTGCAGCTTATGCAACTGCTTTTCAAGTTTGTCAATGGCAGCCAGGAGCGCCATGAACTGATCTTTGTGTGCGGCAATACCAACGGCCTGATGGCCGTAGTACGTCATTGTGACCTCAGCCTTGTGCTCCAGGCGTTGCACCTTCAGAATCACGTGGGCTTCGCGCTCCCCCTTTTGGTCGACGAGCTTCCCAAGCTTGGCGAAGTGGTTGTCGAGGTTTTTCTTTTGCTCTTTTGTGAGCTCTACAAATTTACCGGTGTAGTGAATTTTCATGTTGTGAGTGTTCTACTGCTTCACTCGACGCTGATGCGTCGAGGGAATCTTCATGTCTTCGCGATACTTGGCGACTGTGCGCCGGGTCACGGAGATGCCATCCTCATTGAGGCGGGCGGTAATTTGATCGTCTGTCAAAGGATGAGCGGAATCTTCTTCTTCAATCATCTTCTTCACTTTACGCTTGAGAACCAGGAGAGAAGTTCCAGCGCCAGCCGGGCCCTGCACTGCCTCTGAGAAAAAGTACCTGAGTTCAAACACACCCTGCGGCGTATGAACATATTTGCCGGCAACTGCGCGACTGACCGTGGACGGGTGCACTCCAATCTCTTCGGCCAGATCCTTGATCATCATCGGCTGAATGCAGTCGATCCCGTCTTCGAGAAATTCCCGCTGACGCTCAACGACACACTCGCAAACTTTCAAGATCGTCTGCCGCCGCTGCTCGATATTCTTCATCAGCATGAGTGCGCTCGAATAGCGCTCGCGAATGTAATTACGAACATCTTTCTCAGGCGAATGGTCCTTGTCGAGCATCCGGCGATAGCCAGGATTCAAACGAATCTGCGGCAGATCCTCATCGTTCAACTGGATCAGATAATCTTCGCCGTCCTTGGAGATATAGACATCAGGCTCGACAGTCTGGGCCGCCTGGCTGGAGTAACGAAGGCCAGGCTGTGGATCCAGCTTGCGAATGACGTGAAGGGCTATCTCGATGTGATTCAGAGGCCTGCCAAGGGCTTTCGCGATTTCCTTGAATTCCTTGCGCTCAATCATCCGCAGATGATCGCTGACCATCTGCCAGGCAACGCCTCCCTTGGCGCCTCGGCTCTTAAGTTGCAGCAGCAGGCATTCGCGAAGGTCGCGCGCGCCAATCCCGGCAGGATCAAGGCTCTGAACTATTTCGAGACCATCTTCCATGTCGTCAAAAGTCAGATTTTCAGCCTTGCCGATGTCTTCGATCGGCTCTAGTAGATAACCGTATTCGTTGAGGTTGCCAATGATGGCTTCTGCCGCTTCTCGTTCGCTGTCATTCATCAGGATGAGGCTCAGCTGCGAAGTGAGATGACTGGAAAGTGTAACCGGCGACGAGAGGAAGGTTTCAAATGACGGCTTCTCTAGCGTTTCTCCGGCAGGAGTTTTGTGCCCCGGATCGAGATATTCGTCAAAGTAGCTACCAAAGTCGATCTCGTCGAAGGGATCGGCGGCCTTGGGGGCTTCAGCCGGATCCACCGAAGCTTCGGCCGTGTATTCGACGGGAGCCTCGAATTCTGCTTCTGATTCGTAAGAAGCGGCAGGCGGAGTTTCGAGCATCTGCATCACTGCCTGATCGCTGGGGTCGGAATTACGCTCGGCTTCGAGCAGATTCTGAACTTCCTGGGGAGTCAATTCCTCGCCATCCTCGCTCTCATCGAGAAAGGGGTTGGCAACGATCTCCTGGCTGATCATCTCTTTGAGCTCCAGCCGGTTCAACTGGAGCACGGTGACCAACTGCACAAGGCCAGGGGTCAGCGTCTGCTTTTGCGAAACTTGTAATCCTAAGCGTGGCGAAAGCATCGTTTCGACTTCAGGATAGCAATTGAGGGCTTGCCCACAGCCATCGATCTTGTCATGCTGGGTTTGAGCCTCGTCGCTTTTTATGCGCAACGTATTTAAAGAGCAGAGGATTTGCAAGAACCTGGACAACAATGACTATTGAATACGCGATCGCACTACAAGAAAAGGCCTGGAAACTACTGGGCCGCGGCAAATTGACGGAGGCCCGCGACGCTATCGCCGAGGCACTCAAACTCTTTGAGTTGATAGAGGGCAAAGAGACCCCAGATGTGGCGAATCTCCTCAACGACCTTGCTGACCTCGAAGACCGCTTGGGCCTCTTTGACAAGGCTATGGCCAATGCCCGCCGCAGCATGGAGATCACAGATAAGCTAGTGCGCAGCTTCAAGGGCGAAGAAGCTACCCTCATTCGGGCGCGTTCACGAACCCTGATTGGCACCCTCAACCGTCAGCTTGGGGATTACAAACAAGCCGAACAATTTCTGAAAGATGCGCTCAAGCTGAATTTGAAAGAGTTCGGCAAAGATCACGTAGAGGTAGCAAGCTCTGAGAGCAATCTCGGCATCGTCTACAAATACTCCGGCCAATTTGCCAAGGGGCTCGCACTTTATGAAAGTGCACTGGCAAAACTGAAGGCCCTCTTCGGGGACGATGGTTTTGAGCTGAGCATGGTTAATCACAACATCGGCGGTATCCTTCACGCCGCCGGACGATTTGCTGAAGCCGAAGCCCCTGCACGCCGAGCCTGGGAGCTATCAAAGCTGCATCTTGGTGCCAGCCACCCGCAGACGATGGCCGATGCCGCTTCCATGGCCGCAATTCTCGATAGTCTCGAGCGCTACAAGGAATCAGAGCCCATCTACCGCAAGGCGCTGAAGGTATTTGAGAAGCTCTATGGCCCGGAAAACTATGAGCTCGCGGTGAACCTGAACAACCTGGCAGCGGTGAAGTCAGCGCAGGGCAAGGGAGACGAAGCCGAAGAACTCTACCGCAAGTCGCTCAAAATGTCTGAAAATCTGCTCGGCAAGAAGCACCCGGACGTCGCGCTGACGCTCTACAATCTCGCCAGTCTCTTGCACGTATCAGGCCGCCGCAGCGAAGCAGTGCGCCTCTACGAGCGCTCTCTGAAGATCTTTGAAAAGGTTCTTAAGCCGAAGCATCCGAAGCTTCTACTTGTGAAAAAAGCTCTGGAAGCGGCTCGCCAGAAGCGGAGCTAGGAAGAGGACCAGTGTCAGGCATAACAACGGACTTCGAAGATACGGGCTTCTTCGAGTCCGTTGGTGGCGGTGACATGAACACGCACTGTCTCTGCCTCGACAGCTTCAAAGCGCACACGGTTCAACCTCTGGTAGTTGCCTGAAACTGTTGCGACAGTTACGAACTCGCTCGAGCCCTTCTTGCGCACCTGCACTTTGTAATCTTTCACCGTCTCGGGCTGGGGTTGCCGTTGGGAATCCCCGCGCCAGAAAGTCGGGTTTGCAGTAAGCACCATTTGTCGCTGAAAGCCCGTGTCAAAGGTCAACTGCACCTGACTGATCTTGCGCGGGCTTTCCCATTTAAGGTCAAGCCAGGCACCCTTGTCGGTCATCGGGCCAGCCCAATGATGTATAGGACCCTTTGGAATGTCACGCGTAATCCCGTCGATCACGAGCGGTGCCACAGCTTCACCAACGTTGCCGGAACTGGAGACGGTTGCCTTGCGAGCCGAGTCGTTCGCATCTTCATTGCGGATGAGTTCACCGGGCTTACCCTTGATCGTTTGATCGTCACGAATCAGGCGCTGCTGCAGAGTTGCCACCAGCTGCTTATCTTCAGCCAGCTGGCGCGGAACTTTGGCTTTTTCGACACAAAGCGCAGCGGCGGTACCAACGGCCTGGCCGATGGTGGCACAGGTGGCCATGACGCGGCTGGAGGTAAAAGCTGCATGGGTGGCGCTGATGTTGCGTCCGGCCATCATGAGGTTGGTGATGTTCTTCGAATAGCAACTGCGCAGCGGAATCGGATAAACCTCGGGGGTTCTCAGCACCGTATTGGGGGGCAGATCTGCGCGATCAAAACCACCGGGAGGATGATCGTCCATTGGCCAACCGCCCATGGCGACAGCGTCGTAGAAGCTGCCACCCATGAGATCCTGCTGCGTCAGCATGTGGTCGCCATGGAGACGGCGGGAGCCACGCTTGCCGGGCATCATCCCCACCCAATCGAATGCGTAGTTGGCACTGTTGGTGTGGTTGCCGCTGTTCTTGATGTAGTCCCAGACACCCATCACGATCGAGAGCAGTTCATAGCGGATTAGCTCGTTGTCGTGGATGATGTCTTTGCTGCCGCCCCATTCCACCCACCAATAGCCGTAATCCCACTGGTCCACCTTGCGGAATCGCAGTGTATCGGCTGTTACCTTGCGAGCCCATGTCGGCGGCTTGAAAGGCACGGGTTTGTTGTAGAGGCGCGAGGTGAAGAGGATGGAGCTGCCGAGGGTTTCAAGGTCGGGCTTCTCTGGAGCAAGGCTCTCATTAAACTCGGCGCGCGATTCGCGGCCCATGCGGAAGCTGGCACCAGATTCCAGAGCAAGCCGCGAGTCGCCGGTGGCGTCAACAAATACCTTCGACTGCACCCGGTAAATCATCTCACTCTTGTCGCAGCGGGCGTGTACTTCGGTGATGCGATCGTCCTTGACGACAGCCTTGTAGACAATGGTTTCAAGCAGCAGTGTGATGTTGGGCTCACTTACGACTTTGTCGTACAAGATGAAGTCCCACATTTCCCAGCAGCGTTGGGGATTGTTGACGGCGTCTTCGAGACGAAGCTCTTCGATTAGACCGCTTTCACGCCACCCAGGCCGGCCGCGATGAGAGTCAGCTCCCACAATGTGCATTTTGACTTCGCTTGAAGAGTTACCGCCGAGACGCGAGCGATCCTGCACTAAAACTACTTTGGCCCCATGCCGGGCAGCTGAGATAGCAGCGCATACGCCAGCCACCCCGCCACCGGCGATAAACACGTCGCATTCCAGATTTACCAACGACATGTGCGGCTCATGCAAAGTCGTGGCGGCCTGCACGTCTTTCGACGGCGGAGCGATGCGGTCAAACTGCTTGCGCATCTCGGGACTAACGGTTTGTGCCTGAGCAGGCGGAAGCTGGTCGGCAAGGACCATGAGGCTATAACTGGTAACGAGATCGCGGCGACGCATAAAAGTTCTCCCGGTAGAAATTATTTCAGATTTCTGTTCCGTTGTACATCTGAGCCACCCATTTTCCGTAACCGTTGTAGGCTCGGGTCGCCACACGCTCCATGTTCGGAATCAACTGCTCCACAGCCTGGCTCCAGCGCGGGTGCGGTTTTTTAGGGTTGACGTTGGCAAAAAATCCATATTCATTCGGGACTGCTTTGTTCCAGAATGTCTCCGGTTGCTTGCTCACGAGTTCGATGCGGACAATCGCCTTGACACTCTTAAAGCCATATTTCCAGGGAATCGCCAAACGTAACGGTGCCCCATTCTGATTCGGAAGCGGCTTGCCGTACATACCCGTCACGAGAAATGCCAGTGGGTTCATCGCTTCGTCCATCCGAAGCCCTTCGTAGTAGGGCCATGGATAGTTGCCAGAATATCGAATGCCAGGCATCTCTTCAGGACGGTTGACCGAGATGAAGCGCACATACTTGGCCCCAGCCTGCGGCTCGGCGCGGCGAATCAATTCCGATAAGGGAAAGCCCATCCAGGGCACCGCCATCGCCCAGGCCTCAACACATCGATGGCGATAAAGGCGCTCCTCAATCGGCATCTTCGTCTCAAGATCTTCGATCGACCAGGTTTGCGGCTTTGCGCAAGCACCGGTGATCTCAACCGTCCAGGGCCTCGGCTTGAATCCCTTGGCTAGCGTGCGGATCTCCTGTTTGTTGGTCGAGAACTCGTAGTAGTTGTTGTAGCTGGTGGCGGCCCACTCTTCAGTGAGAGGCCGGTCAAGCGTAAATTGTGGGTTGCGATTGGCGGCTGGCAGGATCGAAGGAAGGGCCATTGCCGCAAGAATTTGACGTCGATTGAGGTAGACAGATTCGCCAGTTGCCTGCCGTTCAGGAATCTGCCAGCCGCGTAGAATTCGAATGAGCATTTAACAAGCCTCTTCTCCATGCTAATATGCAAAGAGTAACGGCCACAGCGCGGAGAGATGCCTGAGTGGTCGAAAGGAGCGGTTTGCTAAACCGTCGTAGTGCCTTAAAGCGCTACCGAGGGTTCGAATCCCTCTCTCTCCGCCATTCGCAGTAATTCAAATAAAATAAATTCATTCAAAGGGCTTCGAAAGAAGCCCTTTTCTACTCGGTTGTGCCATTAGCCTGTGGATGCACTTGTCAAGGGGTGCGCCGCCGACACAGAATACAGTTGGTGCTTCGATTTGCCTGGATCCTTATGCTCACACTGACGGCCATCGCCGTCGAAGGCCCGTGGGTGCAGCTATATCAGGCGCGCAAATTCGCAGACGCTGAGCGCGCCCTGCGGACATCCCTTAAACAGCGCCCTCAAGATCAGCAACTGCGCCTCTACCTCGCGCGAACCCTCATCGAGCTGAAGCGCATCCCCGAAGCACTCTTGGAACTCCAGCGCCTGCTAGACTCCAAACCAACGCCCGACACAGAGATGGACGCCGGTAAACTGCTGCGGCAACTCGCCGAGCAGCGCTTTCGCGACCTGAGCCAGAGCGGAGCGGGGCAAGCGGGGATCCATGAAATCGCCGGCCGCCGCCTGGAGCGTGAAGGCAATTTCGAGGCCGCCCTCACACGCTATCGTCAAGCGCAAGAACTCGAGCCCACGCGCCCCGGCTTAAGCTACTCCATAGGAAGCGCGCTCTGGAAAATGAGGGATTACGAGGCCGCCGAGAAATACCTGCGCGCCGAACTTCAGCACACACCCGAACACGGCATGGCCAATTTCCGTCTTGGCCAGCTTTTGATATCTTCCAGCCGTGAAGCCGAAGCGGTTACGGCGCTTGAGCGCGCCGCCGCTGCGTTGCCAGACCGTTGGGAAGTGCGGCGAGAACTGGGCAAGGCTTACCGCAAAACCGGCAAAGCAGTTGAAGCACGCAAGGCATGGGAATCCTTAGCCGCCGCCCGTCCCGACGATGATCAGGTTCATTTTTTGTTGGCCAACCTCTATCGCGAACTTGGAGAAAATGCGCTCGCAGAAGGCGAGTTCGCCCGCCACAGGACGCTGCTTGAACAACGCCGGCAGCGCTCCGAGCGCCGCTAGCCCCAATACTGTTCACTTAGTCGATTTTGATGCAAACAACTGGCTGGTGCCGGACCGTGGGGCCTCGGGTAGCGGGCCGAAGGGCATAGCTACTCATTTTTCGCTTCACACCTCGGGGATTCCAGCGGTGTAGATTTAGCCTGACACGTTCTTGAAGAATCTCCTCAAGGATGGCGCGATGAAGTCTTTTTCTTCCCCGAGGGGGGAATAGCGGCCCAGCGCGGCAACTTCCGGCGGACCACGTGTACCGCGTGGATGAATGAGACATCACGCGGAGCGATGTCGCTGCCCAATGCCGCTTGGTGCATCAAGCTTCTTATGGCGAAGTGAGCCAGCAGGAGGCCATAGAACTCTTGCCGCACTAGTTCTGGCGTTTTGCTCCGAAGTACGATACGCGCGCCGCGAAGATGCGTTTTGAGTTCATCAAAGACAGTTTCGATTCCCCAGCGGCCCGGGTAGAGCGCGGCCAGTTCCTCGGCCGGAGCTTCTGACGGCGTCATGATGTTGGTCACCAGGCGGTAGAGGGGCTCGGCGTCTGGAACGCCTTTGAGCTGATAATCGATCACGCGCAAGGGGATGCCATTTGTCTTGTGGCGCCAGTCGTTCTCGCCAGGATAGGCGGCGCTTCGATAGGAGCCGTCTGCCAACCGCTCCAGGCATTCCAGCCGCATGTTTTTGCGCACCCGCCAGACCAGTTTGGCACCGGTGGCGGTGGCCTTGCTCCACAGTTCCGAACTGTAAAAATAGCGGTCCGCCAAACAGAGCATTTCCGGTGTCAAGCCGGTGACAACGTCTTTGGCGAGCGCCATTTCACTCACGCCGCAGCCATCCACCCTGGCACCGAAAAGAACGTGGGTGCCGTTTTCCAGGAGCGAGACAAAACGCAACTGCGGGTACGCGCTTGATCCGCGACTGGCCGAAGGCCGCCCAAACGCTTTGACATTCTCCACGGT
>ENA-ORBV01006624-ORBV01006624.1-microbial-mat-metagenome-genome-assembly--contig:-NODE-6624-length-20299-cov-10.931856_pt1 | contig 20299 bp, 15 predicted proteins | sample MGYA00237777_ERZ505514 | MGnify/ENA primary metagenome ERZ505514 (study PRJEB26160, sample SAMN06269048) | microbial mat metagenome | isolation source: Oligotrophic lake microbial mat | place... | reverse complement strand
AGATCTACACCTCTCTATTCGTCGGCAGCGTCAGATGTGTATAAGAGACAGTAGTAAAAGATTATTTAATACATCAGAAGCTATAACATTTGAAGAAATGGTTATTGAGATGCTTGCAAATTCTTGGTATCCACATAACTTTTTCAAATTATCTTTTGGTTCACAAGACATGATACCTTCACAGTTAAAAAAGCTAGATCTTGAAGTTGGGAAATTAGCTTTAAAGGGAGACTTTACAGGGAAAGAATATCTCAGGGAAATTATAGCTAGTAAAAAGCCTGATAATTCTCTTATGGACTATGTACCATACCGAATTAATGCTACTTTCTTTCGTGCGGAATTAAAAAAGCTATCAGATTATAAAGTAAACCGCACTATCGTAAAGCTTTCCGATGAATATTTTGACACGCGAAAACCACTGTTTAAATACGCCAATAACTCAATAATTATTCATCCTGATTGGATATCTTACTTTAAGGCAAATTATAAAATAGTAAGAGGATGGATTTCTTGGGAATGGTTACATTATATGCAGAAATGTAATCCAAGTGTCCCCGCTATTAGTAATAAACTTTTTGCACCTATAAAAAGAGATTCTCTTAAATCACAAACAGATTATTGGAAGTTAATTTTAAGACATCAAAACTTAAATTGTATTTACTCGCAAAAGGCTATAACAATCGAGAATTTATCATTAGATCATTATTTACCGTGGTCATTTGTCACGCACGATTTATTATGGAATCTCATCCCTACATCAAAAGAAGTCAATTCTTCTAAATCTGATAATCTTCCAGAAAACAGATATTTTCATGCATTTATTGCAATACAACATTTACAGCGAATTCCTGCCAAACGCACCACAGACAGAAATAATAAAATCAAGATAGAGTTATATCCTGTGACCCTTCTTCGTGGTAGATTTGCTCAAAAACCGCTGTAAGTATTGAGAATGTAAAAACTATAACTCAGCACATTCTAAAGTCACGACTTTTTTTGTAAATTAGAATGCTGCATATAGAAAATAATTTTAGTAAAAAAATCTAGTACGAGATACGCTGTACCTGCAAAAGAATTAGTAATAATATTCAAGCCTTCTGGAGAAAGTAAAAACACTATTGGAAATACTGACCATCCAAACAAAAAGTATCTTGATATTCTTGGTAATTCGGCAGATTTAGTTGAATAATATATTTTAGCAATTGCCAAAAAAGCTATACTACTAATCACAAACCAGACCCATTTGTAAGTTCCAGAATATACAGATGCAAGTACTCCAGTGAACATGACAATTGGGGTAAGTATGACTGCAAGCCACTGAATACCTTTTGCAATATTTAGCTGTCTGGATATTTCATAGGTCAAAAGAGCGCAACTGAAACCATAGAATAACCATCGCGTCCAATACAATCCCGTTTCTGAATCACCAATCAAAAACCTTCCTTCATACATTATGATATAGCTAATCAAGGTAATGAAACTTACCAAAAAAGCTGAGTTAAATTCTTTTTTTGAAGTAAGCCAAAAATACAAACTCGAACAAGCAAACATAACAATACCTGTAAACAGTACTACATTCATATTTTTTATTTATAGTAATACTCTTATTACCAGTAGTGATTTAGTAAGTGCGATCATGATGCGATCGCTACTTCTGGCAATCCATTTTCAGGTGTCCATAGCACTCGATCGCCTTCTCCAAAGAAATCATCAAATTTGGTGACTCGAACATCGCCCAGCACCTCTACCTGACAGGATAATCGCCGATCTTTATGACCAGAATGAGGTGGAATAGCCATACGAATCTTCTCAATTGAGGTGGGTTCGGAAACTTTACCTTCGACTTTAACTAGACAGGTTCCACAGGTTCCATGTCCGTGACAGTTAAGGATTTTCGCCCCTGAATTATAAAGCTCGATATTTTGGTTGAGAAGCGATTCTCTTAAATTGGCTCCTTCAATAACTTCAAAAGTCTTACCTTCAGCAACGATATTCAACATATAAATTCTCCATAATTTTAGGAATCGATCGATTTGCCAAACTTTGATAATCTTTTATCGAGTTTTTGGATTGCTCCTTTGAAGCCTCTTTTAGAGCTTATGCTTTATTTCAAGACTCATATAGCTGTTGTGAAAATAATATAGTAGAACAAGTTAAGAGTTTGTATCATCCTAAAGACTGATTTTGTGCTGGATTTAATTTTGAATAATATCTTTCTAATGATAGAAGCCGTCACTTATAAACTCCTATTAAAGTTTGATGAGAGCTATTAATACTTATATAACTTGAATAATTCAGGTTGCAGAATAGGTTTACTGTTTTAGCGTAATCTACGTTCACCAAGTTCTTGTGTAAGGAGTTATTTCATTTTTATACAACTCAACTAACTTATACGTCAATCAAACGTAATTTCAAACACCAAGATGTTACATTCTCAGCTACAAAGGTTAACAAACTATTTTTATATGGAGAAAAACGTGATAGATCAAAACATGATAGAGGTGACCGCTATTGATATGCATAAGAAAGATTTAAACTATCAGTATTTTATACAGCGTAGTGCTACATCTTTGGTAATTGCGACTTTTTTGCTGGTTCTGCTAGCAAGCCCTACGGGAATTGCCCTCTCTAGCGACTCTGTAACAAGTGAAGCTTTGAACAGTCAACTCCATAAATTTGCGGGTCATGGACTGATTGTGATTGCGGTACTACAAGTAATTGTTTTATTTTTGGGTCGTAAATTTCACATTGAGAAGCAGCCCTCATAGGCTTAATTAACTTAAGTTTGATATGTAACGATCGCCATGAATGCGATCGTTACATATTTACTTCCTAAAATTTGAATGAGATTCTGTTTTCTTTCACAAAAAAGATTTAATTTATGCCCATCTGGATCTTGAAGTAGATATCGATCGAACTCCGAATTTAAAATGATATCTGTTGAGATCGCCGTTTGCTAGCACCACAAATCATTCCCACAAGTATCAAGAGGAATAGATCTTCCACTATTTGGCTTGAGATATTCCAACAACTCGATTCCCATACCGAATCCTGAATCTTCAGAGGCTCTCAAACTAATAATTTTTACATCTGTACCAGCAATTCCGCTCAAATTTAATCGGCTCAACCCATTTCTAGCTTCTGCGTAAATCCTAAGTTTGCTGTTTTAGCGTAATCTACGCTCACCAAGTTCTTGGGTAAAGAGTTATAGGGAAGGGCGTTCCTCTCTGTCAATAGTGGGAAAACTCGCACCTTTTCTGTAAAAGATTTATTTTAACTATCCAAATCTTAGCGATTGTGAATTCTTAAGATGATTTAGATGCCATCCGATAGCATTCTTGCGCGATCGACCAATCCTCCTGAGTGTGAATGACTAAAACCCTGACGTGAGAATTGGCATCAGCAATATCTCGATCGATCGGCTCAGAGTTATTTTGGGCGAGGTCAAGCGATAAGCCCAGAAATCCGAAAGCTTCGCAGGTGGCAGCGCGAACCACGGCAGAATTTTCGCCAATCCCCGCCGTAAACACCAAGACATCTAACCCGCCAAGGCTTGCCAGCATAGAGCCAATGTGAGCGCGTAAACTGTGCACAAACAGATCGAAGGCGAGTTGAGCGCGATCGTTATTTTTGGCGATCGCTGCGGTAATCTGTCGCAGATCGTTCGATATTCCAGAAATTCCCAGCAGCCCAGAATTATAGTTGAGTAGATGATCTAATCGATCGACGGTGCAGTCCGAGTGCCGCAGCAAATGGATCAAAATTCCAGGATCGATCGAACCAGAGCGACTACCCATCATTAAACCGTCTAGAGGCGTAAAGCCCATCGTGGTGTCGATGCTGAGACCATCGCGGATTGCCGCTAAGGAGCAACCATTGCCCAAATGACAGGTGATCAGCTTGAGTGATTGCAGATCTCGATCGAGGATTTGAGCTGCACGTTGGGCACAATATTGATGACTAATGCCATGAAACCCATATCGTCGAATCCCTTGCGCCAGCCATTCATAAGCACCTGAATAAACATAGGCAGCAGGTGGTAAATGGGCATGAAAAGCAGTATCGAACACCGTAACTTGTGGGGTATCTGCACCTAAAATCTGTTCGATCGATTCAATTCCTGCGAGATTTGCGGGATTATGAATGGGGGCAAACTCGGCTAAACGCTCGATCGAGGCTTTTACCTCAGCATTCACCCAAGTACTTTGCACATAATCCGTTCCGCCATGCACAACGCGATGACCCACGATGTCAATCTGATTGGGATTTTGAATCACTTGAGTATTGCCACTCCAGAGTGTTTGCAAGGCTTTGAGCGTATCAGCCGATTTTGAGGTCGATCGATAGCTTTCTTCAAACACCTCACCATGCGCTGTTTTGACTTTTAGGGTGGCAGAATCTTCTCGATCGTTCCAGTCGATCTGGGCTGACCATAGTGGTTCAGGCGGATCGATCGGCAGAGCATCGCCTGTGAGGTCATAGAAACTGCTTTTTTGACTACTGGAGCCAGCATTCAATACAAGGATTTTCATTTTTTCTATCGATCGGGTGAGAGGAAATTAGGATAGATTTTGATATTATGGGTAAGTTGTAAGAATTTCAAACACAACTTCTCAACACTTCTCAACACTTCTCAACATTAGCCCAAGAGTGTACTTGTTCCAATTTTTTCTACTCTATCGCTCGGCAATATTCCAATTTCAGATCAAAGCCATACCAACTTAAAACCTTTGTGAAATCTTATGTTGCTCAATTCTCCATCCCATGCAGTTACGACAAACCAATCTACTAGCCAATCTATTAGTGCATTTGGACAGGCAAGAGCTACTGTTTCAGATCTGCCACTTAGTCCTGAAGAACTTCGTAAAATCGATGCTTTTTGGCGGGCTTGCAACTATCTCGCCGTTGGGATGATTTACCTGCGCGATAACCCCCTGCTAAGAGAACCACTCCAACCCGACCATATTAAAAATCGCCTATTAGGTCATTGGGGATCGAGTCCTGGTATGGCGTTTATCTATGTTCATATCAATCGTCTAATTAAGAAGTACGATCTTAACGCGATCTTCTTAGCTGGGCCAGGACATGGTGCGCCTGGTATTATTGGGCCTGTGTACTTGGAAGGAACTTACTCCGAGGTTTATCCCGACAAGAGCGAGGATGAGTCAGGTTTAAAGAAATTTTTTCAAAAATTTTCTTTTCCTGGGGGAATTGGCAGCCACTGTACGCCAGAACTCCCAGGTTCGATCCATGAAGGTGGTGAATTGGGTTACAGCCTTTCTCATGCCTATGGGGCTGTGTTTGACAATCCCGACCTGCTGGCTGTGGTAATGGTTGGTGATGGCGAAGCTGAGACTGGACCACTCGCAACCGCTTGGCATTCTAATAAGTTTATCAACCCGATTCGAGATGGGGCTGTACTGCCGATCTTGCATCTCAATGGCTACAAGATCGATAACCCTACGATCTTATCGCGTGTCAGTCATGAGGAACTCGAACATCTCTTCTTGGGCTATGGCTATACGCCTTATTTTGTCGAAGGAGATGATCATCCCTCAATGCATCAGGCGATTGCTGCGACTTTAGAGCACTGCATCGAAGAAATTCAGTCGATTCAGCAAGAAGCTCGTAGTACAGGGGTGGTCGAACGTCCACGTTGGCCGATGATTGTATTTCGATCGCCCAAAGGTTGGACAGGTCCCAAAGAAGTCGATGGTCATAAAATTGAAGGATTCTGGCGATCTCATCAAGTTCCACTCACAGGAATTAAGGATAATCCCGCACATCTCCGAATCCTTGAAGCTTGGATGCGGAGCTATAGACCAGAAGAATTATTCGACCACCAAGGTAAGCTGACACCTGAACTCAAAGACCTCGCCCCAACTGGGATGCGGCGGATGAGTGCGAACCCTCACGCAAATGGCGGAGTATTGCGGAAGATGCTGAATATGCCAGACTTTCGGCAGTATGGGATTGAAGTCGATCGACCTGGACAGATTGAAGTCGGCAATACTCAACCTCTAGGGGTATTCCTGCGCGATATCATGCTGGACAACATGGACAATTTTCGGGTATTTAGTCCCGATGAAAATTCTTCCAATAAGCTCTCAGCTATTTACACCGCCAGTAAAAAATTCTGGATTGCCAAATTTCTGCCAGAAGATCATGATGGTGGCGAGTTGGCAACAGATGGTCGGGTGATGGAGATGTTGAGCGAACATACCTTAGAAGGCTGGCTAGAAGGCTATCTCTTGACTGGTCGGCATGGCTTTTTCTCGACTTATGAGGCGTTTGTGCATGTGATTGATTCGATGTTTAACCAGCATTGTAAATGGTTGGAAACTTGTAATCACATTCCTTGGCGATCTCCAATTTCTTCACTGAATTTGTTGATTACTTCTACGGTCTGGCGGCAAGAACATAATGGATTTACCCATCAAGATCCTGGCTTTCTCGATGTGGTGGTGAATAAAGGTCCTAAAGTCACTCGGATCTATTTGCCGCCTGATGTCAATACTTTGCTATCGGTTGCCGATCACTGTTTGCGTAGTAGCAATTACGTCAATGTGATCGTGTGTGATAAACAATTACATTTGCAATATCTCGATCGAGAGGCAGCAATCGCCCACTGCACTAAGGGTCTGGGCATTTGGACATGGGCAAGTAACGATCGAGGTGAAGAACCCGATCTGGTGATGGCTTGTGCGGGAGATGTGACAACCCTAGAATCCTTAGCCGCTACATCGATCCTGCGAGAGCATTTTCCTTACCTCAAGATTCGGTTTATCAATGTCGTCGATCTGTTCAGACTTCAGCCCGATACCGAACATCCACATGGTCTTTCCGATCGAGATTTTGACGCTCTATTTACGCTCGATCGACCAATTATCTTTAATTTTCACGGCTATCCTTTGCTAATTCATCGACTTGCCTATCGCAGAACCAACCATCACAATCTGCACGTTCGGGGCTACAAAGAGAAAGGCAACATCAATACCCCATTGGAACTCGCGATTTCTAACCAGATCGATCGATATAGTCTGGCAATGGATGCAATCGATCGACTGCCGCAGCTTAAGGTGGCAGGGGCACATGTGCGAGAGCTGATCAAAAATATGCAGCTTGATTGCCTCAAGTACGCGCATGAGTATGGAATTGACAAACCAGAGATCGTGAATTGGAAGTGGTCCTTCTAATCTGCTAGTCTCGATCGGGAATGGCAAGGAGATTGAATTGATCGACCACTCATTTGGATTTTACGGCATCGCCTTTTTTGGAATTATACTGTTCCGCTATTTTGTCGTAGCAGGAGGCATATATTTGTGGTTTTATGCCCCATTTAGTCCTGATTCGATCGATCTCAATTTGCGGCAGATCTCTCCCACTTGGCGATCGATTCAACACGACATTAAACTCTCTGTACTTTCGGCTGTGGTGTTTGCAATCGCGGCTGCCTCGATCATGTCAGGTTATAGTCTGGGCTTTACCCGCTTGTACAGCCACTATCAAGCGTATGGTTTGTGGTATTTGGGCATAAGTTATGTCGCGGTGTTGATGCTTCAGGATGCCTACTTCTACTTCACACATCGATTGTTTCATCACCCTTTGCTATTTCGCTGGTTACATCAAGGACATCATCGATCGAACCATCCTACCCCCTGGACATCATTTGCTTTCGACCCATTAGAGGCAATCGTGCAGTCGCTCTTTTTGGTGGCGATCGTGTTCGCGATCCCGCTTCATTTCATCACCCTGATTGCGGTACTCACGACAATGACCATATGGGCATTATTAAATCATCTGGGACTCGATCGACTACCTCGATCGTTTCCACATCATTGGCTCGGTAAATGGTTTATTGGGCCAGCGCATCATTCGATCCATCATCTCAAATACACTTTACATTACGGGTTGTATTTCACATTCTGGGACAAACTTTTTGGCACGCAAGATCTTGATTATGAGCAAAAACTCGATCGGGATCGGATCGATCGTTAATGCCATACTCATCCATTCGATTGAACTAAAGTTATATATTTCGGTGGATATAGACTCATGAATTTGCTTGTACTCTGGGTAAATAAAAGAGAAGTAAGTTGATTCAGGTTATTAGTTAATTACCTGTTTAAGCAATTCTCAAACTTGATTAGGGGCACATCATGAGTACAAAAGATAGCACTACAGCAACTACCGATTCTTTCGATTCGCATATCGTTCCAGCCGAAACAAAAGCGCGGAAAGAACGGGAAGGAGATGACTACAAACATACTCCCGATAATGCCAAAGATCCCAATAGTATTCACACTGCCGATGGCTACACCGTAGATACAGAAGGTTTGGTGAATAACTATGCGATCGAACCCGAAATGTATTACGAAGAGCATGGTGATTTGGGAACGGAAGAGCCAAGCATCAGTTTAGAAGCTAAAGCTAAATCGATCGCCAAAAATATTGAAGGCAAAATCGAGGAAGCGGTGGGCAATTTGACTGGAAATCCAGAAACGCAAGCTGAGGGTAAGGCAAAACAAGCTGAAGCTGAAGCGTTGACAAAAGTTTGAAGTGTGAAGGCGTAAGCCGCAGAGAAATTTTTGAATAACTATAACGAGGATAATTATGCTACCTAACGAAGAAGATAGAATTACACGCGAAACCTCTCATGACAGGGGCTTTGTGCAGGGTGAAATTTCCGAAAACAATCGACAATCTGGAGTACAAAGAGCTCGCGAAGATAACAACGCTTCTGGCGGTTTAGCAGTGGGAATTATTCTTGCTGGTGTCGTGGGTCTGGTTCTTGCTGGTATGTATTTCTTAAATCGCCGCGATCAAACTTCGCCTGTGATTATCCCTATAACCCCGATCGGTCAGCCTTCAGCCACACCAGCTCCAACTGTCACTCCAAAAATTAATATTACTGTGCCCACTTCACCGCCGCAAACAACGCCTAGTAACAATATCAACATTACTGCTCCACCACAAAGAGAGCCAGTCACTCAGCCTGCTCCAACTCCTCAGAGTTCACCGACTAGCTCGCCCAATTAAAAGAGATGAGCTAGAGGGATTGAAGGCAAAACAAGCTGAAGCTTTGACAAAAGTTTGAAATGTGAAGGTGTAAGCCGAAGAGAAAATTTTGAATAACTACAACTAGGATAATCATGCTACCTAACGAAGAAGATCGAATTAGACGCGAAACCTCTCACGACAGAGGCTTTGTGCAGGGTGAAATTTCCGAAAACAATCGACAATCTGGAGTGCAAAGAGCTCGCGAAGATAACAATGCGGCTGGTGGTTTAGCAGTGGGAATTATTCTTGCTAGCGTCGTGGGTCTGGTTCTTGCTGCTGTGTATTTCTTAAATCGCCGCGATCAAACTGCGCCTGTGATCATTCCTGTAACCCCGATCAGTCAGCCTTCAGCCACACCAATGCCAACTATGACTCCCAACATTAATATTACTGTGCCGAATTCGTCGCCACAAACGCCGACTCCTAACAATATCAATATTACTGTGCCGAGTCCACCACCACAAACGGTGCCTCGTGACAATATCAATATTACAGTTCCACCACAGAGAGAGCCAGTCACTCAGCCTGCTCCAACTCCTCGAAGTTTATCTACGCCACAAGCTTCACCTATCCCTCAGAGTTCACCGACTAGCTCGCCTAATTAAAAGAGATGAGCTAGAGCTACATTTGCAACCTATTTTTTTGGCTTAATCAATTCATTTAGCTTTGGAGAAAGAAATGACTTTAACGAACGATAAACGAGCTGTGGGAGTGTTCTCTAGCCGTCCAGAGGCGGAGAAAGCTCTAGGTGAACTGCAAGATGCTGGGTTTGCGATGAATCAGGTATCGATCGTGGCAAAAGATCCTAATCGTCTGGACCATAGTAGCCGAATTGGCGAGACTCAAGAATTCACCGAAACAACCCTGGTTGACGAAGGTGCAAAGACAGGTGCGGCGGCTGGCGGTGCGATCGGAGGACTAACTGGATTGCTGATCGGACTGGGTACTTTAGCCATTCCTGGCGTGGGCCCCGTCGTGCTGGCAGGTGCAACTGCAACTGCGATCGCCACCACACTAGCTGGTGATGCAATCGGGGCAGTGGTTGGCGGTTTAGCTGGCGGTCTGATTGGTCTGGGAATACCAGAAGAGCGGGCCCAGATTTATCACGATTATGTGGTTCATGGCGACTACCTCGTAATCGTAGATGGAACAGAAGATGAAATCCATTTAGCTGAAGAGATTCTGAAGCACAGAGGAATTCGTGAGTGGGAATTCTACCCTACCCCAATCGCAATGGGATCTGCTGCTCCTGTTCTCTTATAGGCAGTAAATGGCTTGATTCACAAATTTAGTACTAACCCAAATTAAGGAGAAAAATCGTATGCTTTGGACAATTACAGTGGTTTTGGTGGTTTTGTGGGCACTTGGATTCAGCATTAATATCGGTGGCGGACTGATTCATCTTCTTTTGGTTCTAGCCCTGATCAGTATTGTCTATAACCTCGTTACAGGGCGTAGTGCTCTATAACAAGGTTGGTACAGCCTTAATTTTAAGTAATTCAGAAACAGGGCTAGGGTCGTGGTGATCCTCGCCCTGTTTCTGAAGTGTCAATCTAGGATTCAAGAAGGGTACACTTGAGGAAAGGTACTCACTAGGTTGGACGTATTGCGGTTATGGAAAAACAGCAACTCTTATCGCTCCAGCAGATTTCTGTAGAAGATTGGGGAAATACACCAGAGAGTGTCAAGCATCTGGTTGAATTACTACTAACAAGTACGACTTTATCAGAGAGCGCAAGTCATCTGACTCAATTGCCAATCGATCGACACTACCGTCAGATGATCCAAGCGCAAACTGACCTGATTCTGAGATCGCTGCCTGACACCACCATAACTTTTGCGAACGATGCCGTGTGTCTGGCTCTGGGTAAGTCTTTAAAGGATATAATTGGGTTACGTTGGAGTAGCTTTGTGCCGCCTGAGGAAGTAGACGGAATTAATCGTAAAATTGCCGCACTCACCCCAGACAAACTAACCTTTGAAAGCATTAATCAGGATTACCGATCCGACAATGAAATTGGCTGGACTCAGTGGATTAATTTTGGGATTTTTGGCGATCGAGGTCAATTGCTCGAAATTCAGTCAGTGGGGCGAGACATCACCGCATTACAGCAGCAAATTCAACAGGAGCAGTCACTGAATCGAGTTTTTCAGGCGATTCGCAATTCCCTTGACTTAGACACCATTTTTGCCACTGTCACGGCAGAAACCGCCAAACTTATGAAAACCCTAGACTGCTTTGTGGTGGAATATTTGCCAGAACAGGGGATCTGGCGACATGTCGCTGAGTTTCGCCACAATCCAGAGACCCCAACAGTCATTGGTTTTGAGATTCCCGACACATGTAATCCTTTTGCAGATCGACTCAAACAGTTGCAGATTGTGCGGGTAGAAGATACGACGAACTTAGACAATGCAATTAACCTAGAGGTTGCTCAAATCATATCTGGGGCTTACTTACTGATTCCCCTGATCGTTGAAGGTATCCTATGGGGCTGTTTCACGATTACAACATCCCAACAACCTTTTACTTGGAGCGATAATCAGGTCAAACTGGCGCAGGTGATCGCAGACCAACTGGAAATCGCGATTCATCAAGCCAACCTTTACCAACAGGTACAACTGGAACTAGAGGAACGCTGCCGAGTGGAGACAGCCCTGAGAGAGAGTGAAGCTCGGTTTCAAAATATAGCTGCAAATGTACCTGGTGCGATTTTTCGTTACCTACTTCGTCCCGATGGATCTGACGGTGTAGTGTATATGAGTCAAGGCTGTTACCGTATTTGGGAAATTGAAGCCCACTTAGTCGAATCAGATGCCACCATTCTCTGGCAGTTGACCCATCCTCAGGACTTGCCAGGGATGCAAGCCTCGGTAATGGAATCAGCAAAAAACTTGCAACCCTGGTCTTGGGCATGGCGAATCACAACACCATCTGGGCGCAAAAAATGGTTAGAATCCGCAGGTAGACCGACACAGCAAGCCAATGGCGACATTATTTGGGATACTTTGATCCTAGATGTGAGCGATCGAAAACAAGCCGAAGCAGCATTAGAAACTAGTGAACAGCGATTCCGTACCCTGTTTGAAGAAATTCCCAAAATTTCCGTCCAGGGATATAACTGCCACCGTCAGGTGATTTATTGGAATGATGCCAGTGAGGAACTTTATGGTTATAGCAAGGCAGAAGCTTTAGGACGGCAACTTGAAGATCTGATTATTCCTCCAGAAATGCGTCAAGATGTGATTGCATCGGTTCAACAGTGGGTTACAGAGGGACAATCCATCCCAGCGGGTGAATTGCGCTTAATGCGTAAAGATGGTTCTAGAGTCGCGGTCTATTCCAGTCACACCATGCTGATCAATTCTGAGGGTGAGCAGGAAATATATTGTGTAGATATTGACCTGAGCGATCGAAAACAAGCCGAAGAAGCATTGCAGGAAAGTGAAAACCGCTATCGATTATTAGCCGAAAATACGAACGACCTCGTGTGCCTTCACGATTTGAACAATCGCTATCTCTACGTCAGTCCTTCTTGTGAAGCACTCTTAGGCTATCGATATAGTGAGATGCTGGGGCAAGATCCCTACACTTTCTTTCATCCAGAAGATCGCGATCGAATTTACCTAGAAGCTCATACAACAGCGATCGGCGAGAAACCCATACCGATTACCTATCGGATTCGTCAGAAGTCTGGTAACTATATCTGGTTTGAAACCCTAACCAAGCCCATTGTGGATGCAGCAGGGCAAATTGTCCAACTCCAAACCTCCTCCCGCGATGTGACTGAACGCATTCAGGTTCAAAATCAGTTAGAACACCAAGCCCTTCACGATGCCCTAACGGGGTTGCCAAATCGCCATCTCTTGATCGAACGGTTGGAATTAGCGATTAACCGAGCTAAACGCCTAGAAAATTATCACTTTGCCGTTTTATTTCTCGATCTCGATCGATTCAAAGTGATCAACGATAGCCTAGGACATCTAGTTGGAGACAAATTACTCATTGCCATTGCTCAAAAGCTCCAAGCCACTCTTCGTGGGATCGATCTCGTGGCTCGTCTGGGGGGGGATGAATTTGTGATCCTGCTCGAAGAAATTAAGGATATTCAAGAAGCAATTCGCGCCACGGAACGAATTTTTGCAGCGTTGCAGACTCCCCTAATGCTTGAAGACCGAGAAGTGTATATGACTGCTAGCATCGGTATTGTGTTGGGTACAGCAGACTATACTCAAGCCTCCGACCTGTTGCGAGATGCTGATATTGCCATGTATCGAGCAAAAACTATGGGTAAAGCCCGATATGAAATTTTTGATACGGCGATGCACACGCAGGCTCTCAGTCGGATGCATTTAGAAAACGATCTCCGTCGAGCGATCGAATGTCAGGAATTTGTGCTGCATTATCAACCGATCGTTGCGCTGGATACTGGAAACTTGATTGGGTTTGAAGCCTTAATCCGTTGGCAACATCCCACCCAGGGTTTAAAATTTCCAGAAGATTTTATCCCGATCGCCGAGGAAACAGGATTGATCACAGCGCTGGACTATTGGGCAATGGGAACAGCCTGCGCGCAACTGGCGACGTGGCAAACGGCTTTCCCTGAGCTTTCTAGCATGAGTTTGAGTGTGAATCTCTCAGCGCAGGATTTACGGCGATCCGATCTGCTAGATCAAGTCGATCGAGTTCTCAGTCAAACTCACTTGAAAGGTAATTATTTGACCTTAGAAATTACCGAAAGTATGTTGATTGAAGATATTGAGTCTACGATTATCTTGCTCAGCCAGTTGAAAGCACGAGGAATTCAAATTAGCATTGATGATTTTGGCACAGGATATTCATCATTAAGCTATCTCCATCGCCTACCAGTGGATAGTCTTAAGGTCGATCGATCGTTTGTGAATCAAATTCAGGCAGGCAAGCGCAATCATCAGATTGTCGCAACCATTATGGCTCTTAGTAACCAACTAGAACTCAAGGTGATCGCTGAAGGAATAGAAACTCAACAACAACTGGAACGGCTGCAACAACTAGGCTACAAATTTGGTCAAGGGTATCTATTCTCAAAACCTCTGAGCCAATCAGCGACAGAAGCACTTCTGGCAAATAAAAGTTTGTGTTACATCCCAGTTTAGTAAAGTTGTTGAATCGCACAAGCCCACAAATACATCTAGCATCTCTGTCATACTTTTTATGTCAGGCATTTTTGCGATCTGGGTTTTATACTTACTTCGGATCTTCTTTTTCCATCATTGAACTAAAAAATCTGTGAGATTTAAACAAGCTATTAATTTTCTCAAAAATTTAGATGCCCGACATCGGTTGATTTTGTCTACAATGACGGCTGGGTTACTCTTTTCGCTACTACCAACCTCATGGCTTTTACAAACTCGTGCTCTCGTTACTTGGAACTTTGGCGTGCTCTTGCATTTGGCATTAGTAGGAGCCGTTGCCAGTAGTACTACGCCCGATCAGATGCGCCGTCGGGTTCAGAGTCAAGACCAAAAACCATGGGCAATCTTAGTGCTTGTGATTGCGGCTGCCTCGGCAAGTCTCTTTGCGATTGGATCTATCCTCGGCAGTACCAAAGGTATGTCTCCTGCAAATATCCCCATACATGTCGGACTATCTGTAGTCGCAATTCTCTGTTCATGGTTACTAACCCACACGGCTTTTGCTCTGCATTATGCCCATAATTACTACAGCAAAGATGACTCAATCAAAGATGACCCAATAGCCCAAAGTAGCGAGGCGGGAGGTTTGCTTTTTCCAGGAGAAGATCTGCCAGATTATTGGGACTTTCTCTACTTTTCTTTAGTTATAGGTATGACCTCTCAAGTCTCTGACATTTCGATCGAATCTCGTTCTCTGCGACGGTTAGCTTTGGTGCATGGGGTGCTGTCATTTATTTTTAATACGGCGATTTTAGCTCTCAGCATCAATATAATTGCTGGGTTGTTTTGAAGCCGCCACTAAATATGTGAATTAGCTTGCTCAACAGTCTAAGGTATGTTCTAACTCCCAAGGACTAATTCGAGCCGAATAATCGTGCCATTCACGCTGCTTAAGTTTGAGATAGGATTTGACGAACTCTGTTCCTAAAATCTCAGGCAAAATTGGATTAGCTTCCAAACACCGTAAGGCATCTAATAGATTTGTGGGTAATTGCTTGAGAGTTCCAACTGGAAGCGGATCGGTATAGGCGTTATTGTCGTAGCGTTGCCCAGGATCGCGCTGTTGCTTGATCCCATCTAGTCCACTCGCAATTAGTGCCGCAGGTAAAAGATAGGGATTTGCCGCACCATCAGGCAGACGGAACTCAAAACGTCCTGATTCGGGAATGCGAATCATGTGGGTGCGATTGTTGCCTGTGTAGCTGATCGTGTTGGGCGACCATGTAGCTCCAGACGTAGTTACCGCCGCATTAATGCGTTTGTATGAGTTGACTGTCGGGTTGGTAAGAGCACAGAGGGCTTCTGCCGAATGGAGTACACCACCGATGAACTGATAGCCGATCGAAGATAATCCTAGCTCTCCTTTAACCCGATCGAAAAGATTGGTATTCCCTGCCAAATCCCAAACGGAGAGATGTGTGTGACAGCCGTTACCAGTAAGATGAGGGAATGGCTTGGGCATAAAAGTGGCACGAAATCCATGTCTCTCAGCGATCGACTTCACCATGTATTTAAAGAAAGCGTGTCGATCGGCGGTAATCAGGGCATCAGCATATGTCCAATTCATCTCAAACTGACCATTCGCATCTTCATGATCGTTTTGATATGCCCCCCAACCCATCGCTAACATCGCATCACAGATTTCGGCAATAATATCAAACCGACGCATTAAAGCTTGTTGGTCGTAGCAGGGTTTACTAGCTCGATCGAGTGGATCGGAGAGCTGTTCTCCATCCGCAGATAAGAGGAAATACTCGCATTCCACCCCAGTTTTGACTCGATATCCCAAGGCTTCGGCTTGGCTCAAAACCCGCTTCAGCACGAGACGCGGTGCTTGGGCAACTGGTTCACCATTCATGTAAAGATCGGCAGGCATCCAAGCCACTTCGGGCTGCCAAGGCAAGGGGAAAAGGCTAGTCGGGTCGGGAATTGCAAAGATATCAGGATCGGCGGGAGTCAGATCTAACCATGTCGCAAATCCCGCAAATCCTGCGCCATTGCTTGCCATCCGATCGATCGATGCGGCTGGCACTAATTTAGACCGTTGGATGCCAAACAAATCCGTAAAGGAAATCAGAAAGTAGCGGATTCCTTGGTCTTGGGCAATTGTCGAAAGGCTAGTCATATTGGTAGTCCTAAACGGATAAGGATGGAGTTAAAATTCATAACTGCAAGCAAAACTATAACAGAATGAGCATTTAAGACCTATCTTGGAGGTTTTTACACGTATCCTGTAGCTATCCTTTTGCGAATCCGCAGGGCAATTTCAGCGATGACTAATTGTTGCTGTTGCGATCGGCTAATCCTTTAATTGTCATATTTTGCGCGATCGCATCATGAGGAATCAAGACATATTGCCAAGGCTTGCCGCCATGAGTGAGCATATAGTCTGAGGCGTTTTGACACCATTGGATCGCGACTTCTTTTTTGGCTAAGACTTGAGGATCGTCGATTTCATTTTTGGCTTTGGGTTCGAGCATATAGATGATCTCTGCGGTTTCAGCTACAAAATCGGGTTGATATTCTTGAAACTGACTATGCCATTTGTAATAAATTTGAAATTGCCCCTTAGCGGGTTTAAACCATTTGATTGATTCGCGTTCTAAAATTATTGCCAATATTCTTTCTGCTTCCGATTGGAATTTTTGTTCTGAGTAGAGGCATTTCGAGAAGCCTGTAAACATATATTTGGACATATTGCTCTTGTCGGTTGGTGAATGTTGATAGTTAAAGCAATTATGAGAATGGGCAGTATAGGCGCTGTCTTTGAGTGTAGTAAAGCCTTTGGTGATTTCCACTTTATAGCCTGTGCTTTCTTCCCAAAAATGCTTCTGCATTTGGATGTGGATCACGTTAGCGATGTCGATTTGGTAATAGATTAAGGTGTTACGAGTTTCTTCGGGGGATCGGTTATTGAGACAATGTTCAACGACTTGCCCTGCAAGGTCATAGAGTAAATCAGCGTGTTCATCGTAGGAAATATCATCAAAACTGATTAGATTTTTGACAATGTGATTTTCTAGGCGAGATTCGGTGAAGTTTACTCTAGAAATTCTCATAGAATCGATTTTGTTTGTGGCTAAGGATTGAATGTGTAATTCTTCTGGAGAGGGAATGGGATAATTGAAATTTGTCAGATCGATCGCAAAAGAATGAAAACCCGATCGCACCGTGCCTTCAGGGAGAATGAGGATTTTGGGAATGTTGATAGTTTGCTGAATGACTAAATTAGTGGTTTTTGCGACGATCGCTTCAATGTTCGGTGGCGTGATTACGCCTTCGATTTCAATTTGCTGGGGCTGATATTCTTTTGCTACTTGTTCACGGACAATTTTTTGAACTTGCGGTAAGGCAAGGTGGGCAGTGGTTGGGACTTGTTGAGGATTACTCTCAAGTTTGAGAATTATTTGGTAAGCAAGTTGGGCAATCTTTTGGTCTGTAGGAGTTTCAAAAAGTGAGGGTTGGATAGTTGGAGGGGCTGCATCTAAATTGTCAGATAGATTGCTGGTCAAACTTTCAGATAAATTGATTGTTTTTGTAGGATACGGATCTAGAGTTTGAGATAGTTGCGATCGCGAAATGATGGTTTGTGTTTTTTGAGCTAAATCATCGGGATTTAAGATCACTTCTTTCATTCTGATTTGCGAGTCAGGACGTTTGGCTTCATCAACGATTTCTTGGAATTTGTCATGGGCGATGATGTTGAGGCGATCGACGATTTCTACACCTGTTCTTGTTCCATAAGGCAAACGCAAGCCGCGTCCGATGGATTGCTCGATTAGGATTTTCGAGTTTGCGGCTCTCAATGGCACGATGGTATAGAGGTTGGTGACATCCCAGCCTTCTTTGAGCATATTGACGTGGATGACGATTTCTGTCGGTTCTTCGGGATTTTCGACTTTGAGTAAACGCTCGACCATTTCATCTTCTTGAGCGCCTGTTTTGCTGGAGTCTACTTGAATGACTTTCCCTTGATAATTGCCCTGTGAGAATTCTTCAGATTGAATTAGTTCCATTAAGTTGGCAGCGTGGGTGGTGTCACGGGCGATCACTAGCATGAAAGGTTTAATAATTTTCTTGCCTGTTTGGATGGCGTAGGTTTCTAATTCCGCTTTGATATTTTCATGAAGAAAGATGCCATCTTCGAGTTTGACGCGCTCGATCGCATCGGGGGACATGGATATGGGATTAAAGTCTTTGCGAGTGACAACGGCGGGATCTTTGACAAATCCATCATCAATGGCGAGTCCTAGTGGATAGTTATAGATAATGTTGTTAAAAGTTATGGAACCTTTATTGGTCTCTACTGAAGGTGTGGCGGTTAATTCAAGACCCAATAATGGCTTTAGTTCGTTAATGGCGCGAAGTCCTGCGGTGGCTCGATAGCGATGGGATTCATCCATTAAAATTGTGAGGTCTTTTAATTGGGATAAATACTCAAAATAGCTTTCGCCGATATATTCAGAAAGTTGTTTGATTTTTGGAAGTTTACCGCCGCGAACTTCGGAGTTGATTTTAGAGATATTGAAAATATTGATATTGCAACTAATCTCATCATCTAAAAGTTTTCCGCCACGATTTTTATAGTTGTCGCCTGTGATGATGTCGGGTGGTGCGATCGCAAATTCAGAAATGCCTGTAAATACATATTTAGGCGTGTTGGGCGTGAAGTCGGTAATTAGTTTGTTATAAATGGTTAGGTTTGGGGCAAGGACAAAAAAGTTTTTAATGCCGTGTGCTAGGTGTAAATAGCTGATGAATGCGCCCATTAGTCGCGTTTTGCCGACACCTGTGGCGAGGGCAAAGCAGAGGGATGGAAATTCGCGCTCGAAATCGGTAACGTTGGGAAATTCAGATCTAATTGCGGCTAAACTTGTTTTTAGATCTACCTGTCCATTAATGGGTAAGAGTTGACAAATGCGATCGAGGATTTCTAGCGATCGCTTTTGGGGATAGCGCAGGCTGAGGCGATTGGCGATGTTGTTAACAAGTGGATTGCTCATAAATTTCCTATAGGTTTCCGATGTCAAAGAGTGATTGTTGTCCGATTTTTGGTGGGGCTTTGGGAAGATTTTCGATTTTGAGGCTGTAGTCGTCATGTCCCCATTCACAGCGTGAGAGGATTTGTTTAGGAATTTTCTTGACGGTGAGGTTGGGGAAGTCTTCGGCTTTGCCACGAAAGGCGGTACAGAGGACTAATAAACTACGCTCTTGTCCAACTTCGTCGGATAGTTTAGCAAGTTGCTCATGGCTGAGGTTTTGGGTGGTGGTGTAGATAAAGTCGCGTTCGGTGGAGTAGCCATGTTGCCAATAGAAGGTGTCGGATGGTTTGTAGGTAAATCCTTCGATTTTACAAAGGGCTTCAGATAGCATTTCGGCATTATAGTTTTTGTTGATCACCCAGTTATCCCATTTGTCTTTTTCGAGTAAGGATGGCGCAAGGTGATAATACCGAAATCCGCCGCCGCCTTGCCAGTTAACTGTTTTACTAATGCCGCCTTGGTCTGCGCCATCGATGACTTTTTGAAGTCGGGGAATAATATGGGTATGACAATGTTCGCCTAGTTCGATCATGATCCAGCGTCTTCCCATTTTGTGCGCGACTGCGCCTGTAGTTCCTGAACCCGCAAAGGAATCGAGAATAAGATCGCCTTCCTCACTAGAAATCTGTAGAATACGAGAAATAAGATCTTCTGGTTTTGGTGTATCGAATACGCTATTCTCTCCGAAAAGTGTCTTTTGATGTGCTTTAGTTTGTCTCGTGGTATCAAGATCGTTCCAAATTGTTGGATAAGGACGAGAAGGACTATCAGGAGCAAACTCTCTTGTATAAGGAACCCATCGCTTTATGCCATCTTGTTCGCGCTGCTTCCAAATTAAATCCCCATTAGCTATTAAATCCTCAACTGTCTTTTTCCCTAATGCCCAACGCGCCTGTCGTCCATCATCATGAATTGGGAAAACCTCTGAGCCATCAGGAGCGGTAACTGGAAAGAACATTGATGGTCTATCTGAACGAAGACTGCTTTTCCCATTCTTTTTTAATAATCTATCTCTATAAGGA
>ENA-ORBV01006622-ORBV01006622.1-microbial-mat-metagenome-genome-assembly--contig:-NODE-6622-length-20301-cov-6.341525_pt1 | contig 20301 bp, 10 predicted proteins | sample MGYA00237777_ERZ505514 | MGnify/ENA primary metagenome ERZ505514 (study PRJEB26160, sample SAMN06269048) | microbial mat metagenome | isolation source: Oligotrophic lake microbial mat | place... | reverse complement strand
GTTTCAAGAGTTTCAAGAGATAGCAACACATTTCAAGAGTATTTCAAGAGATAGCAAGAGATAGCAAGAGTTTCAAGGGCATGTTTCAAGAGTGACTAATCATTCACAAACACGACTTGATTCGACACAGTTTACCCGACCTTGCAGCGGATTTCTGTTGATCCCGCGTTGTGTCTCATTCGTCCCTCATGGACGACACCTGAGAGCAAGTGTGCGAGTACCGTTACTCTACTGTAGGTTTTGTTTAGAATTTTAAGAGCAAGTGTGTGAGTTATCTTACTCTGCGCAATGCGCAAAACCACTCGCGTGCACCGAGGTCACAGGCCAAACAGCGCTGTGCTCTTCTTGCGTGTTAATTGCAACTCCATACACTGTATTGATCAAAGCATTCTCGGTAGATGAAACAGACGATACTCACTGGTAGGTAACCAATCTTTTACTCATCGACAACAGCATACTACATACCATACCTTAGTAGTACCACGCTACTACCCATTGCCGATTATCCAGACAAGCATTATTATTAAGAACCATGGATGAACCAGCGGACGCTACCTCGACCTCCGTTTCGAGTGCAGGTTCCTCGGATGACAACAACTCGAGTGGAGCTCCTCAAAGCAGCAATGCCAACGCGCCTTCCGGTAGCGGTGGTGTCGTACCGACGTCTATTGCTACCAACACCGTCAGTAGTGGTCACCACCCTGCCGGCATGCCTTCCGAAAAGAGCTATCACGATTTAGAAGGATGGTTGTCCAAATTGAGCAACGGCACTCCGTTAGCTGAAACGGAAGTCAAGTCCTTATGCGATTTGGCCCGAGAAACCTTGTTGAATGAAAGCAATGTACAACCCGTTCCTGCTCCCGTCACGGTGTGCGGTGACATTCACGGTCAATGGCATGATCTCATGGAACTCTTTCGCATTGGTGGAAGTGCGCCGGACACGAATTATTTGTTCATGGGTGATTACGTGGATCGTGGCTATTACAGTGTCGAAACCGTGACCATGTTGGTCTGTCTCAAGGTCCGCTATCCCGACCGCGTCTTTGTCTTGCGCGGCAACCACGAGAGTCGTCAAATTACGCAAGTCTACGGATTTTATGATGAGTGCGTTCGTAAATACGGAAGTGCCAATGTCTGGAAAATGTTTACCGATCTCTTTGATTATTTTCCCTTGACGGCATTGGTCGAGCATTCCATTTTTTGTTTGCACGGAGGATTGTCCCCCAGCATTGATACTTTGGATCATGTTCGACAATTGGATCGCGTCCAAGAAGTCCCGCATGAAGGACCCATGTGTGATTTGCTCTGGAGTGACCCCGATGATCGCAGTGGATGGGGGATTAGTCCACGAGGGGCTGGATTTACCTTTGGCGTGGATATTTCGCAACAATTCAATGAACGCAATGGATTGGGATTGGTCAGTCGAGCACATCAACTAGTCATGGATGGATACAACTGGTCGCATGAAAAATCCGTGGTGACCATTTTTTCGGCACCCAATTATTGTTATCGTTGTGGTAATCAAGCCGCCATTATGGAAGTGGACGAAAATTTACAGAAGACCTTTTTGCAATTTGACCCAGCACCACGACGAGGAGAACCGCATATTGGAAGGAAAACACCCGAATATTTCTTATAAAATATGTACGAAAAAGTAAAGAAGGAATCGAAGAATGTATAGGGTGGACTTGGATTTAAATTCAGTGGCGACGAGGAAAAAGAAATGCCACTCGTTGCATGCGGACTACTTTTCGGTGTGTTATCAAATTTTATTGAGATATAATGGTATAGAATCTTTAAAAGCGATCTCTACATAACTTTCTCTCACCCATGGAACCAGGCGTATAAATGCTGCAATGTTATAAACTGTGCTGGTATCCGGTGGAAATGTGAAGAGTCGAAACGAGACAATGAATGCAAGCTTCGCGAAATACATATTATTTTCTTGCGTTCCCACTATACAATCTTGGGGAATTCCTTAGCATCGCTATATTCTTCCATGGCAATCATACTTGCTGGTGGTTGCTGTGCATAAGCACTTCCAAAGTCACCATCGTCGCTGTCGTGGTAATTATCTTCCTCTCCATCGCTGTCGTCCAACTTATCATCCCGATATGAAGACGGAAGTCCAGGCAAGGATCCAGTGATGGGGTTCCTGCTATATCGACGGCCTCGCAAATGGCGTACCAAAAACGCCAAAGCCACGGCAAGGCCTCCAGCAAAGACAACCGAAAACGCAAGGACGGTGCCCACGTCGCCACTAGGTGATGGTTGGGACTGGCGGTTTGACATTGCTGCTGCTGATTTCGCAAGGTAAGCTGCCTTATCTGGTATTTCACAATGCTCTCCACTAAACTCTGGAGGGCATCTACAACCCATGTGTCTGTGTGGATGATAAAAAAATAGATTGTAGAATATTGGTAGAATGTGAGGTTTCATGAGAGATTGCAAACACAAGCATACTAGTTCAGCACTGGAACAACAGGACGGACTTACTGAAACACATAATTTTGGGTGGTATTTCCAGGAGATATCTTGGCCGCCACGAGATCACCTTTGCATTTCCCACCATGGGTACAAAAGGAAATGTGCCCCCCAACACTGTTGGCAAAGCTAGCACAGTACTCGGTAAATGGTTTGCGACATTGTTGCCTGGCAAACGCCGATATGCTATCGGCCACGGCACAATCACAGTCCTGGCTGCTGGGACATTTGGGAGCATACTGTTCTTCGACTACCTCACAACTCGTGCCACGATATCCGACAGGACAAATGCATTCTTGTACCATGTGACCCGCTTGCATGCGGGCCTGGAGATTGTTGGCATCTCTCGTAATGAATCTGGCTACTCCATTGTTGAGACACTTCAAATCGGCAATCAAATGCAAATGTGCGTGGTCCGGTTCCCTCACGTGATCTGCGCGTACCGCGAGTGTACAGGAACTCAAAAGCAGTAGCGACGCCCATAGCAAGAGCTGGATGGCGTGATGGTGGTGGTGGCAACGACAGAATTTCATTATATTGTTTGTTTGTTTGTTTGTTGCGTGGTATTCCAGCAAAATGAAAGAATATGCGACCAATCAATCTCTTGTTCGAGTTAATTTCAGAGCTTTCAGGGAAGATTTTTCAAATTCAAGTTTGAGATTTTGTCGACCTGAGGTTCAAATTCAAAATATCAAGTTTTCGACTGCAGTATGATACACTTGTATGCAATGTAGTGAAGGAAAGATGATACGTAGGTTGGGCGAAGGACCACCAGCTCTATTGAAATGATCGATGAATGGTTTCAAGATTGGTTCAGTCAATTCATATATATTGTGTCTCTAATGTTTGTGTTTGGCATGCAGCGTTGCGAATCTCGCTTCCGCTTATTGGCTCTCTGTTCTATCGTTTCATCACCAAGACCATGCACCATGTGCATAATTGAGAAAGATGTGGTCGAAAAGGTGATCGGGTGAGGGCAAATGAACGAACTGTTACGTTAGAACGACTGACTCGTGCGTGACTCCATTTTCGCACTAATTGATTTGGAGGGAAAGCGGGGCGACATAAAAATTCGGTCTTAGGTCGCACATGCATTCGACGCAATGCTTTCAGGTTTTTCCGCAAACCTTCCAGAGCCGGTCACTTCGGACAGCTACCTAGCTAGCTACCAGACCACACTGATGGATAGATAGCTACTGGTCTCTGGCTAGAATAGAAGCATTTGGCGTCAGATGTCCTTGGAGCACATACTGTATATCAAAGTGGGATAATACTTGACTTCGCTTTGTATTGTAACTCGGCTGTATTCAGTGCACGCTGTGAAATTTTCGTAAGTGCAAAACCGGGACATCCATACCATCAACGCGAGTTTCCTACTGCAATGAAACTTTCATTGCAGTCCAAAGGCGTTTGATTGCTTGTCCATTCATCCATACTTTGTTCCTCGTGTTGCAGCTCAAAATTTCAAGCCGTGCAGATTGGACGTTCCGTCGGGAGAGGTTTGTAGACAGATGTTAGGATTAGACAACAGAAACGTGTAGGTTCATTGTCAAGCCTCAGGCTTTTCAGTTGAAGGCCGATCGTCTATCTACTCCTACTAGAAGAAGACAAGTCATCCCGTTACTACTGGACTTGGAAATTTTCAGTTGCATGCTATTTTCGACCTATCGGTGTCCTTTAGTGATCTTGTTCGTTGTCTGGCCTAGTCTAGAGCTAGGAGACTAGTAGTTGTTCCAATACGGGATGGGAAATTTTCAATTGGACGTCGTTTTTCCACTGGTGCCCTTGATCTGCTTCGTTCTCTCTACATCATGTAGTCACTCTCCTTCCACCACAATCTCAAACCGCCATCTCCATTTAAAAAATTGCATCTTTTGACTTGATTGCAATCCCAACACATCAACTATTTCTATTACCACGCTTACTAGCTAGCTTTAGCAAGATAGTTCGTCCAGGTCGCACAGGTAGGTTTGCACCATGAGTGAATCATTGTTTGTTCCGTTGCCGAAATGACCGCGTTGCCGTGTCGCCGCTCTTTTACCTCGCGGTTGGTGTGTGCGTACAAGGCTATCTCCCGGTCGACGGAAGGACCACAATCTTTGCGAGTTTTCGAGCTGAAATCAATCCCACACTTTTCCACGCCATTCTAATTTTTTGTTTCAACCCACTTGCGATGCTGCAACTAGCTAATAGCAGCCATCCAATTCATTGAACAAGCCCCCTCACAACCATCTGCTGAACCATCGCTTCTAGAGTTACTCCCTGTTAGCAGGGGCGAAAAGGAGGAACTGGATCGAGATTCATTTGTCATTCACTGATTGATTGGTTGCGTCTCACTCTCACCATTCGTTTTCGGCTGCTAGCGGGGACCAGTCGGCGAAGAATCCGAACAAACAAACACGCTGTCGCAACGAACCCTCCCCATCGTCTCAGCAGATAAATCCCGGCTGAAGCGAACGGCAATTACAACGCCTGTTTTATAATTATAATCATACGGTATTGTATTATATTATTTATTATAATACTGTATAATTATAATTATGAAGAAAGGAGGTGTTGTATCCGATGGATCACCAGCCAAGCGCAGTCGCATCACGGCGACTCAGAAACGCATCGGTCTCCAAAGTCCTGCCACGGTGCCTTCGGGTCGGCCTGGTCGTGGGTGTCCTGCAATTCCAGGACTAGGAGGAGGAGCAGCTGCTGCTATAGGTGGGCTCACATTGGGAGGAGCTGCCAAAGACTGGGAATTTCCAGACATTGGAGAAGACCTTAGTTTTGCTCCCGCAAAGACATGGGAAGAAGCAATGGAAGAGAGTGACAAAAAGACAAAAAAGAAAAAAGTCAAGAACCCACCACAGCAGCAACCACAGCAACAGCCGCCGCAACAACCACAACCACAACAACAGCAGCAGCAGCAGCAAGACCTTCAGCCACTAAGAGCTTTCAACATGGGCGGAACGCATTATGTTCCCAAGGCGTTTCAACCAGCCGTTATTGGTGGTGCTTCTCCTCCCGGAAATATGCATGACAACAGTGAACACATGAGCAGCACTCATACGGTTGTCACAAACTCTACAGGTGGAAGTGGAAATATGCATTACAACAGTGAACACATGAGCAGCAGTCATACGGTTGTCACGAACTCTACAGGTGGAAGTTCCAACTCAAGATCATCTGGTATGACTTCTGCCCTAACGGGCATGAGTTATCAGCAGGAGCTACAGGCACCCATCAAGAATGCCCACGCCAAGCAGCAACCCCATCAAATTCCCGACCATGCTGCTCCTCCACAACAGCAACAGCAGCTTGTACCAGGACAGCCTCAGCCTGCCAATCCTATGCAGCATCCCCATCCAACCCCCAATCAAGTGGTGCAACAGCAACAACAACAAGCACCAGGACAACAACTTACACGGGTACAAGGACAGACAGTTAATATTCCTGCTGCTGCTGCTACTATGCCGAGCAGTTCAGCCATGTTGTCGCACAATGCAGCCCCCAAAGCGGCCTTGTATACCTATTATGGGAAGAAACCCCGTCGCAAGCAATTAAATAACGACGACTACATATGCTGGAGCAATCAAGGAAGACCGCACGAACTGAAATTTACAGCTGTCTTTGTGTGTCCCATATCGGGCGAAGTCTTTCCCTCGGGACGGGCGGGTGACCCACGCTTTTACGTGGCCGAGGTTGACCCGAATCCATATGGCTTTGGAGCCGAAACGATTTGGTACACCAAAAAGGTATTGGCGGAACACGGAGCCGCGGCCAGGTGTTTGGATTGTCTCGTCTTTCGGGAAGCTATGCAAGGACCGGGTGGTGCCGAGGCTGCCCTGAAGCTGGAGCGGGTGGCTGCCGAGCCTCCCTATTTGGCATCGGAGGCACCCCACCTACCGCCGATTCCGCCCACGACAAAAGAACAGATTCAAGAAAATTTGCAACGGATGCAGGGTCCCATGTTGCCCCAAGTGTAAGTCGCCACAGTGGTCGCCACCGTCACCTTCTCAAAGGTACAAGAGTATGCCGTAGTAAATGATTTGAGACGAGGAGAAAATTGTGCATGGAGAGGGTTGTGGGGGTAAAGTACAGATCACGAATGGAAAATCAGGCAGCGGCGATAATTGGCTACGGAGAAGGCATTGGCGGTGACAACGAAAGACGAGTAGGTGGACATTTTCCTTCTTTGCTGTCTTCTGCTTGAAACGAACGAAGTTGTTGTAATTTCAGTATAATGGTTTCACTTCCCAAGGCATGGTGTTGAAATATCGATCATGCCTTGTAGGGTGTCCCATCTATGCTGAGATTATTGCGGCACGAGCAGTGAGTCCAGCGAAGAAGGGAAATCGACAAATCTTTACACTATCGCACCCGACGATGCCTTGGTAAAAGAAGCCACAGCAGCAGCAGGCGGCTTCGGAGGAGTATACTGTAGAAGCTGCGGACGTGACTCTAACTCGTTGCTGTTCACGGCAGAAGGGAATATATATGTTGATTGGGAACAGCTCTTGAGACAATAGGACGCGGTTTGTGTACGGTGGCTTCTACTTAATCAACAGGCTCTATTTTGCTTCCATACATGCGTTGGGAACTGAAGGCGTTGCCAACCGAACTATTACTGAAGGACCTTCCAATCGAGTGATTTGTATTCTATTCTATTCGACATAGTCAGGGCTGTTTCAGCAAGTTGCGAAATCATGCCACTACCACAATACGTGCTGGCCAGTAAAGTAAGAAAAGGAGTGTGTTTACATCGACTTTGCATTGGTTATACAGATAAAACTTTCTTTGTTAGGCATCTACTGGTTATTATTGTTCGATGCTCTGGTCGTGCTTCATAATTGTACTCATTATAAATCGCTCGACCTCCACCTGCTCCTCGAGCAATGCAATTGCGCGAGAGGTTTTTGTAGCTGGTGTGCTTTGGCGTTCAAACGAGCATGACCTCATCCATCTTATTGTCGTCATCGGTGCGGAAGCGTTCAAATGACGGGATCTTGGCCAGCTTTGTGTTTCATGTAGCGCTTGCGAACGTACTTTCGCAACGCATCACGTTCAATTGACCTCCGAGACTGTGACGCTGGTGGTTCGCTCTTGGACTCGTCATACTGCTCTCGCGGGTTGCTGCTTGTACTTTCATTATCAAAATCGTGAATCCAACCCTTTGTTGCCTCGCCGATGTCACCGCTGAAAGTAGACATTGTGTCGTTCGCCATGTCATCGCCATCGAACGCGCTTCGACCCTTTCTCGCCCTGGCTTTGGCAGTATCAAATGTTTGCTGACTAGACTTCGAGTGTTGGGGTGAAGTCGAGGATACGGGGTCGTCAAAGCTCGGAAAGGTATCTTCGATTTCGTTCATCTCGTCGTCCAACAAAGCGAAACCATTTGAATCAGTAGCTATCCCGTTGTGGAAGCCCTTTAATGAAGACGAAGCGGAGTGGGAACTTCGTATTTGCGGGTGATTGCCATTTCGGACTTGGTCCTGTAGCTCCGAGCATTCCTTTGTGCGTTCGTGGAGCTCGTTCTCAAGTTGGGATGCTCGCCTTTGTAGATTTCCATTTTTCTTAGACAAGAACTCAAGTTCCTCATTCAGATGTTCAATTTTATTTCTCAGCTCGCTATTTTGAGCTGAGTCTCGACCACCCTTTTCCTTATAACGACTCTTCATTTCCTGCGCTGATGCTAGTGCCTTGGTAGCGATAAGTTTTGCATGATCAAGTTCTTCGTCGCGCTTGCGAAGAATAGAAGCAAGAGACTCTATCTCCTCCTCGCGAGATTGCACTTCATGAATGACATCCTCGAGAGCAGCGATGACTTCTTCTTTCTCGCCGTTGACTTTGTTGTATCGTTGCTCGAGATCTGTGTGCATATCTTCCATGCGCTGCAATTTCTCCTCCGTTACTTTCACAAGTTGAGATGACTTTTCTCCGGCTTGGCGTGCCTCTTCAACGGAAGCCTCAAGAGATTTAATTCGTTGACGAAGGTCTGCTGAGTCTGACGAGGCATCCTCCATGGAGTCCATTTCGTCGCGGAGGTTGTCGTTTTCTTCCTGCAGTGTCGCCTTTGCCGCAGTTTGACGTTGAAGCTTTTCTTCCATTTTCTTCGTGTCCTCCTCCATGCAGTCCATTTCGCCGCGGAGGTTGTCGATTTCTTGCTGCAGTGACGCCTTTGCCATAGTTTGCCGTTTGAGCTTTTCTTCCAGCTTCTTCGTGTCCTCCGCCTGGCGTTCGATGATACCAGTGATGTGCCTTTCTTTTCGTGCTAACTCCGATTCAAGTTCTTCTACCTTCGTCTCCAACGCCTCCTTTTCCCGCTTGAGATCGTCGAGATCTCGCTGCAAATCACCGAATTGGTCGCCCTTAGAATTGAACACTTTCTTTCGTCGCTCCAATTCCTCCTCGACTACTAGCAGTTTCGATTGAAGTGACTCCTTCGTTCTTGTTTCTTCTCGAAGTTTTGCGCGTACTTCGCCGAGCAAGTTGCTTTGGTTTTCTTTCACGGCCAGATCTGCTTCCAAATCGATTAGGGTCTGCCTCAACGACTCTTTGGCCCTTGTCTGCTCTTCCAGTTTCGATTGAAGTTCCTCAACGTTCTTCGAATAGCGTTCAGATGCCTTGGCAAGTTGCTCGACCTTTCGATCTCTATCCTCTTCAATCTTTTCAAGCCTCGCCAACAACGAGGCCTTGGATGCTTCTGTTTCTTCGATCTGCATCTGGAGATCAACCAGGTCACCAGATTTGGTTCTTGTTAGGCTTTCTTCGACTTCCCGGAGCTGTTCCTGTAATGCTTGGTGGTCATTCTCCTTTTCTTCAAGGCGTGCTTGGAGTTCTGACAGAAGCTTACTTTGGCTCTTCTTCTCTTCCAACTCCTCTTCGGCTGCCTTCAATTTCGTCAGGACTGAGCTATAATCTTCTTCAAGTTCGTGCAAACTATTCAATAGATTTGTTTCCGACTCATTCTCGGCATTAAGCTGATTGTGCAAGTCAACCACTTGTTTTTGTAGTTCATCGACTTGTTTCATAGTACAATCTGCAGCCGCTGCACGACTGTTCGCGACTTCCTCCATGTTCCGGAGACGCTCCTTGGTGTCGTTGTATTCATCTTGCAACTTGAGGAATTTCTCCTCGACCGATCGCCTGGCGTCTTCCTTTTCTTTCATCTGAACTTCGAGGTGCGACAATTTGACTTGAAGAGACAAAACCTGGGATTGCAGTCCAGATGCCTTCGCCTTATACTGTTCAGAAGAAGTGATCTCCTTTTGGGCTTGTTTAAGCTCATCTGCAAGACCGCTGCCTTCAGACACTTTCTTCTCCAGATCGCTCAACAGCCATTTTGTTTCTTCGTAGTCCCTAGTTATGTCGTCGTATTCCAATTTGGCCAGCTTCAACTCGTCTGCCAAACCCTCTCTCGCGTTTGTCTCTTCGTCTAATTGTACTCTCAATGATTGCATTTCTTTGGAAGCGAATTCAGCTGCATCTTCAAGCTCCATTCTCAAGTCGTTTGACTCGGTGAGCCTCCTGGCAAGAGAGTCTTTGTTGTTTCGTTCATCGTCAAGTTGAGATTGCAATAAATAGATTTCCTTGAGGTTCTGCTCCTTTGATTCAATCATCTCGGCATGAGCGGTCTCGACGGCAGCCAGCCGTCGGGCGAGCTCGTCTTTGGCGTTGGACTCATTTGCGAGCTGTGCTTGCAAGCTTTCGATTCGCTTGGTGAATCGTTCGCGAACATGCGACAATTCCAGCTCCTTTGTACTTGCATCAGACAGACGCATTCGGAGCTCTTCTATTTGGTCCTTGGCTGCAAGGTTTTCCTTTTCCAGGCGGTTTATGTCAACAGAATGGTCCCTTTTTTCGTCCTCCAGTTTTGCTATGGATGTTCGTAAATGTGCCACCCTGGCTTCCAAGTCAGATCTTTCCTGTTCAGCTTGGAACCGGATCTCATCCATCTCGTCTTCGATTGAAGAGAGGGCATCCAATCGCGCTTGCAAATCACGTTCCTTTGCAATCTGATGGTCCAACTCGTCACGCAGTTCCAGGATTTCGTTGGTTTTATTGTTCAACTTGGATCGCATTTCGTCTTCGCTTGTATTGAGGGCATCCACTCGCTCCTGCAAATCACACTCCCTGGTGGTCCTTTCCTCTAACTCTTTACGAAGATCGAGGACTTCGTCAGCTTTCTTGTTCGACTTGGATCGTTCCATTTCCAACTCGATTTGAGTGGTGCGGAAGTCACTTTTTAGTTTGGTTACTTCGGCCAAGAGATTTTGTCCGCGACTCTCAATGATAGCGACACCTTCCAGCTTGTCCTGCAGCTCATCAATCTGCTGCCGTTTTTCGCTGAGGCTGGCTTCGCTGGCTTTGATTTTGCTCTCAAGTTTGGCAAGGTCGTAGCGCAAATCTCCTTCGAGCTGCTCGTGGTTGGCTTGTTCCTCGATGAGTTGCCGCTTCATTTTCTTCAAATCGGATTGCAATTCTGATTCTCGTTGTTGCGCGCGCGCTTCAACTTCCTTGGTGGTTTCCTCTGACATCGATAGAGACCCGCGCAGATTTTCGCAATCTACTCGCAAGCCTTCTATTTCAAAACGCAGCTCTTTCATTTCCTCTTCTTTGGAGGCGATCTCTTTGTAAAGTTCGTCCTCTGCTATCTTTGCCTGTTCCCTGTGATGCGCTAGAGCAACATCGTTGGCTTCCAACGAATCTGCCAGCTTACGTCCTAGCCTGTCCACATCCGCTTCACGTTCTTCCAGCTTGGCCGCAATTTTTTCTAGCTTGAAATCCCTTTCGTTCAGCTCGCGGGAAATTTCCGCGAGTTGTTCCTTCAAAGACACAACCTCGTCATCCCTGATGGAATCTCTCTTTTGAAGTTCCTGGCTATGCTCCTGTGTCAACTCATCGTTTTCTTCCTGCAGCTTGGTGATCTCTACTTTGGCCGTTTCATATTCGCTACGGACATTCTCCAATTCAGTTTCGACGACAAGAAGCTTCTTTCCAACTTCTTTCTCTATCTCCCGCTTGATCTCTTCATAGCGATCCTCCAAATCGGACTCTTTTTGTCGAATTTCAGCGTGATGACGGTCGGTAGCCATAGTCAGCTGTTCCTGGAGCCCTTTCAGCCGTCGTTCAAATTCTGCTTTCTCGCCATGACGACGTTCGACTTCTTCATCGCTTCGACGTTTTTCGCGGTCTTCGTAGGATTTTTTGAAGTGGGCCAACTCAGCCTTGTGTTCCTCGTACATTTCCTTAATCTCCTTCTTGAGAGAGTCCCGGTCCTTTGTCATCTCTTTCAAATTTGCTTCATTCCCTCCAAGAAGGGCGCCTTGTTCCTTGATCATATGATTCTGTTCTTCATTTTCTTCTTCGAGCTTCTCGTATTGATCTTTTGCAAGCTCAAGTTGTTGCTGCAAAGCTCCTAGTCGGACTTCGTACGCTTCGTCTTTTTGAGTTTTGGCATCCGACAGAGCCTTCACTGCTGCTGATAACTCCTCTTTCAGAGTGGCGACTTCCTTATCCTTAGACTTGAGCTTTTGCTGCAGCTTTTCGACACGGACATTGACTTCACTGATTCTCAAGTCGAAGTTCGTTGCCTGGGCTTCCAGTTCGGACTTTTCATTCTTGAGTTCCTTCTCCAGCTTGGCTTGCTTCTTCTCGTAGTCAGCAAGTTGTTGCTGACTTTCTTGGTGGAGCTGCGCGAGTTCGATCTCCAGCTCTTCTGCCAGTCCTTGCGTCGATTCTAATGTTTCTCCCTGCTCCTGCAATTTTCGTTCGTAGTCATCGCGCTGGGCGTTCGCTTGTTCTTGCGCTTCCTGCAATTGGCCACTCAAGTCACCCGTGACACGTTTGATTTCTTCTTCAAGACGGCGCTGCTTGACGCTTTCTTGCTGACAGGTATTGTCGTACATTTCGACCGTTCGAATCAAGTTTGCTTTTTCTTGTTCGAGAATCTGTACTTGCCGTCCCAACGTTTGCGTTTCTAATTCCAAGGAGGTACGATCCAAGGCAGCAATTTTCCGGGGACTTAGGATTTCCTTTTTGGGTGGCGGCAAACGACCCCGAGTGGGAGATGCCATGGCGCGAATGACAGTGGGAATACCAGCCACTGCTCCAGCGCCACTTAAACTGCTGGTTCGAGGACTCATATCCACCATTTGTGCGCCTATCCCACCACGTGGAGTGCTGGCGGAACGACTGTTATTATTGTGGCTGTTTTGAGATGGTGTAGGAGTGGATATTCTGCCTGGAGGTGGATTGGGAGGAGGCGGTAGGCCAGCAACATGTCTTTGTGGGGGATGGGGATCGGCTTCAAGCTCATTAAAGAATTGAAGTTCTTCCAGATCTTCATCCTTTGACTTTAATCTGTTGAGGTCTTTTCGAAAGCCTTCCAAGCGGTTCTCGGCTTGCTGAAATCGAAGGGCATTGGTGTTGCTGGTGCTGCTGCTCTGCTGGTGATACGACTTGGGTGTGGGAATGGAGGAGGAGGAGCCGTTGGAATTGTGTTTGGTGTAGCGCGTGTTTGCTTTGAGAACAGAATCGGGTGGTGGCGGAGGAGGAGGTGGCGGTACGTTGCTGGACGATCGCCTGCTGGAGGAGGATCTCTGCTCCTTTTCTCGTTTCTCTCGTAGCTCCATAATACTTCTTGCTACAGCTGTAGGGTCGTCAGTATTGCCTTGGAATATGCGTCCAGTACTTTGAGATCTTGGTCTATGGCCACCAGAAGAGGAAGGGGCAATTTCGTCGTAGTGTAAAGGTGACGTGGAGGAATACCGTCTGCCACTGCTGCTGGAGCCTTGAGCATCTCTCCGGCCACTACTGATAGGAGGCATGTTCGAGCCTTGAGGACCTCGAAGACTTGATCTAGTGCCATTGCTACTTTGCCGATGCATTGTTGCCGTTGGTGATGGTTGCTGCATTCGAGTGGTGGAAGCTGAGCGAGGCATTTTGGAGGAAGAGGAGGGACGGGAGTTGGAGCTGGAAGACTTGGGCTCCCAGTCCTGTCTTGTCTTGGAAAGAAGGCGGGGGTCTCTATTTGCCGACGATTGTCTGGCACTACTGGATGTGTTGTGTTTGGGGCTAAGTACACCACCAGAGGAGACCATGGCGAGTCCAGTGAAGCTGATTGTCGGTGTCGGTGTTGGGAGGACGACGGGTCGGTGCTAAAAGCCGGTGTCAGAAATCAGGACGGACTGACTGTCCAGAGGTGCTGAGCAGACCAATGACCAACTCCAAGAACGGCGCTACTCCTTCTTCTCTTATACACTAATTCAGCTGCTGGTAAGGTATGCGCGGGAGACTCCAACTTTACGGCTCGCACCTCTTTTCCAATGAGTGTCGTGCCAGTGCCTCTCCACTGTCTATGGTGACTACTGAACACACGATAAATTGCTGTCTTTGCCTTTCTCCAAAAAGTCAGAGCAAGCTGACTGTCACTCTCTTGTTGTTACTCAAGAGGATCAAGACTGTCTCGCATGCACACAAAGGCTTGAGTTTAAATTGATGGACTCTACTGTAGTCTAGTCTGGGGACAATTGAATACTAGCTACTCTAGCTAGCTATTAGTATTGGTTACTCAATGTTATTTCGCACAAGCTAGCAGTAGCTAGCTCTACTCAAACTGTACTTAATTACAGTAGTATCTACTGTACTGTACCAGCCTGTCAACAGAAAACTGTGTATCGTACCCCCATTTACACAGTTCTTTCGCCGGCGCCGACCCGCTTGGCGCCCAATTCGACAATGCAGAAATAATGGCGCGTGGCGATCCTTGGGCTTTAATTAAATCGGTCCTCACAAAGCTTCACACGGGGGAGGGTTAAAAACGAAGGTCGATTTTGGTTTGCAAGACTCAGACTTGGATGTTATCGTGGCTGCCAGGCATGTTGGTCCTCACATTTTCTACTACAAGACTCGGAAATCGATCACTTTTTCCTCACTATGATGTCCAATACAGGTATGACCTAATACTAGTAGCTAGTAGATAGCTAGAGTAGCTGGCAACTAAACTTCTCCATTTTAGCTTTTCGCTCAATCGGAAGCTTTGTCTAATGAAATTTTGGGCGAGCAAAATTGGACTGTTTCAAAAAGAACTGAATGAATCCATTCTAAATGTAGTAGAAAGGGAGTGATGCATTTTTACGACCGACTGCTGAATATCATGATCTGCCGAATCGTTCTCCCTCGACTAACCAGTAAGTACTGTGCGTCGTAAGTGTGGTGCTGACCGGGACGGTAGTATTACCGCATGGTCTTCGTACAGCACTACTCACTGTTTACGGAGTACTTCAGTCAGTAGCAACACCACTCCACTACTAGTAGCAGTTTGACACGGCCTTGACCGCGTTCAACAGGGCGGCAGTTCCAAAGTTCCACCACAACGGGCTATTCTGACGTTTCAGACAGCCTCCCTTGCCCTCAGCCAGTCCATGTGCACAGTGGCTGGTGTCGCCTCGACTGAGAACTACAGTACCTTCGTCTTCCCGTACTACCATGAGATGGCAGAGCCCTCTCTACTGACCAAGCGCCTAAGCTCTATTCGCTGCTAAGCTCGACTCTAATCCTATGCCATAGCTCAGAGCTAAGTACTACTGAGTACCGGTAGGTCTTTAGTTCGGTAGAACCGTAATACCCGCAATACCTACCATGCAGCTACTAGCTACAGAAGAAAGCTAGCTACTCCAGTAGCTATTTGCCACATTATTTGTTCCGTTCGATTTTCTTTTCAAGTTTTCAGTACCGCATCCCGTCATAGATTTATGACTGTCAATAATTAAAGATTTAACAAAAAGGTGGAATGATGCCGCGCCGGCAGAGCCTCAAAGTTGTGGTTCAAATCTGAAACACTGAGATTGTACGTACACTGTACGTACTGCACATAGATTCATCATTGCTCCTTTCATACTCGTGTTTTACAGTAATACTGTACTGTACTGCTGTAGAAAAGTACGAATCAAACCTTGGACAAAGCAAAAGCAAGATCACCTATTGTTAACGTTAATGATTTACAGCATCACCTTCCACTAATAATAATCAACCTCATCTAAATTGCTTCGGCAAGCTTTGCTTCAGATACAACCCTGGTTTCTCCTCTGTACCAGTACATATTTCATAACTATCACCTTGTACTAAAATGCTGCGACAATCCAAGCGTAGTCTCCCCCCATCCTCGCCACCATCCACTCCGACTCGGTTCGTGTCGACAACAAATACGACTTCAATTACCAGCCCAACAAGCTATGCATATCCACGGCGTCGAGCAGGATTTTGGAACAATCCCATGAATGCAGTGGCCATTTTTACGGGGTCGTTTGCCTTTGCGGCTGGTTTGACGTTGGGCATGATGAATGCAGCACGAGATCGAAGTACCGTTTTTCGTCGATTGCTCATTGGCAAAGCCACCTACACCACGTTGGGAGGCCAAGAGGCGACCACGCTGCTCGAGAATGCTTCTCCAGAACGGCCATTTCTTTTATTAGGATTGCCGAAGTCGGGTTCGGAAGCCATCCACAATTATTTTACCTGCAACAATGTACTCTCGTCCCACTACTGTTGTGATAGCGATGCAGGTGACTTATCCAACGATCAGGACAACGTCAAAACTCCACGAATGAAGTTTCCGTGTGGTGACGATCAAGTCACGTGTGGATCTTGTGTCCTTTACAATATGCAAAAAGAGCAACCGCCATTGGATGGATGTGGGGCTTACAAAATCTGGTCACAATTTGACGTGGAAACCACAGAGCCCTTTTCTTGGTTTCTACCACAACATCACGCACTACCCTTGCTACAGGAAGCTTACCCCGGCGCAACCATTATTCTGAATCGACGAAAGAACGCAAATGACTGGGCAGAGTCCATTTTGCATTGGCATTCCGTGACGCAACGACTCTTTGAAGGCTTCAATTTGGAAATGATCCCCCCAGAAGATGTGCAGTCTGTACCAGACGAGATTTCGTACGAGAACCTTGTCACGGACATGCAAGCGTCGTTGAATAGAGCCATGAGTACAACGGAATGGAAACGAAAACGAAGTCTGCTGGCAGAAGTCTATGAAGATCACATTGTGAAAGTCAAACAATTTGCAGAGGATTTCAGAATGCCACTGTTGGAAGTTGTTGTGGATGATCCTCGTCAAGGTTTCATCTTTGAAGAGCTGTTTCAGTTGAAACCAGATTGCTGGAAATTCAATGTTTCAGAATATGAAAATGAGTGGAAAGACTTTTCATTGCCTTTTTGAAAAGGGCATTCGGAGAAAGCACTGGATATCACAACAATCTATGTTTCATTTCTTTTCTTATCCATCATCCTAGAAAAGATACATGTCTGACTTTGAGCAATCAGTCCTCTGAGAGGCACCTATTTTTCCGGTGGGCACAATGGATCCATCTGGAGTTCCACAAGCAAGTTGCCAAGGCAATCTATGTCGATCTGAACTAATGATGCTGGGGTGATGCTTATCACCTATTTTGACTGAAGGCGTTATTTTATTGGATTTGATACACCTGTGCAGTACAACAGTAGACTATTCTATACTAAAAGCCTTTACCGGCCTATAAGATAAACAACCGTATTCGTTATTGTACATTTACCGCGTGGTTATACTAACGACAGCTTTGTAGCTAGGATTGAAATAAATGCGGTGCGACGTTCATGTCTTTGTAGAACGTCAATGATTTTTGTTTGTTTGGTATTTTCCCTGCGCAATGATTGTCTTTCCAGTATGTTGCAGCTTCGTTCAGATAAGGTATGAGATGACAGAGCATAAAGGCGTGATTCTTCACAGTCTTTGGTGGAATTTTAAACTTGGCATCTACTGTCCGGTCCGGCTCAATTCCAAAATTGAACTTTTCTCCGATATCCTCTGGCGGTTCGCCTAATAGTCTCTGCTCACAGGAGAGAAAATCCTCAGGAACGCGGTGCTTGCCGATGACATATTTTCCAAGGATATATCTTTGACAATAATGTAGGATATGTGGCAGATGGTCGTTTGGAATCTTCCCTGGGGTGCAGACATCTCGGTTGGAATACTGATCTAACATATTCCATCCTTCCTGGTGAAAAGACCCTACATCTGAAACCATGAATCCTTTGGCAACTTGATGGGGAAGCTTCAAATGGGCCGCTGCCAAACAGTACGCAAACATTTCTTTGTTTGGATGATAGAGTGTGTGAGAATCGTAAGAAGCCGGCAAGAAAAAATCCAACCTCAAGTTTACTTGTATAAAAATCAAGCCTTACCTGCCAACAGATACGGATAATCGTCGTGGATTAGCGGAACAAAGTCTTTCCATCTCTGGACAATCTGGTAAAAGTCTTTGGCTGTGGCCATGTAGGGTGGTCCAACGGCATAATTTTCATTGGCTTCTGCCTCAGACATGGTCTGGACAAAGCTCGGTAACTCATTTGCTGGTACATAGCGCGTAATATTGGTTTTTTGTTTCCACTGCAGATAGAATCCATACATTGCAGCCATTGGCTTTCCATGTTCCACTTTATCCCAGATTGGGTGTGTCGTTCGTGGGGCCCATAGTTCTGTCTTGTGGTCAAATAAATTGTTGGTAAAAGGGCGCATTATGATCTGATCCGGATCGCAAAGAATAATAATGGTATCGTCATTAATATTGTCGCCAACATTCTTGTGTTGAGGATTGTATCCTAATGCATTTTCCATCCAATGGTGGGTTGAAAATGGTTTATTGAAATAATAAAAGCTGAAGCCCGGTTTGACACCGGAATAGTCAGGTGTTGTGTGGGTGTGAAAATTGGGAGACATGGGTTCCACGAACTCTTTGTGCCAAGCTAGAACGCTTTCTTTTTCTGTGAAATCTTTGCAGGAAGCTATTCTTGTGACTTGTCCTGGTTGGCCACTCTTCATGGCATGAAAGAAAAAGATATAACTTTGAAAATTTTGCTTTGGGGAACAACCCGTGGAAAATATTGTGTGGTACTTGACGCCTTCGTTTCCCTGTCCCTGAAGTGCATTACCCTGTTGTGGCTGCTCTGGCTGTTGCTGCTGATTGGAGAGAGAGGTTTGGGTGGTGCTTCCCTCTTTTGCTTCCGCGCCAACAGCTGTCCTCTGCGGATTAAGTGGCTCATCTAGCCCAGAAGCTGGCATGAGATGATAGACATTGACCAAGATGAAAAACATAGCAATAAGGACTGTCATTAGCATGAATTGCGTGGCAGTTATCCCCCCTCCTTGCCTTGCTTTATTCGACTTTAGTCCCGATGGCCTTTGGTTCCGTATGACATTATTTCGCGGCATGCTTTTGGTGTTGCGTTCTAGTAGTAGAGGCGAGGACGTACAGCTTTGGCCCAAAAGTGATAGAACTGGTTTGTTCTCGTTTCCACGGGTCCTTGTCTTGTTCCTTTTGCTGTCTATTGTGACGAACACTTGTATCAGGTAGCTCTTAGCTACATTCACTGAAGAGTTCGTGGCTACTACTAGTATGTGTCGTATTGAATTATGTTTTTCTCGCACGCGAAAAGAAATTTCAATTTTCGATTTTGGCTCGTTTCTTGCGTTTCAGGGTGAAGGTTGGTTGAAGTTGGAGGCGAAAGTGTGCGCTCTGCTAAAAATCATTGGCAGTTATTATGGATGTGTACTAACTAGTACTACTGTAGTACTCAACCAGCTATGTAACCTGTAATTTAGTTCCGTCAGAACAGTACGTCTATGATCATTCTTCTTTGCATAGCCAATGCCTTCTGCTCTTTCTCAATTGCAGCCAGTTTGCAATGCTAGCAGCTAGTTAGACACGGATAAACCGACTATTAGGGATTTATGTTTCTTCCTGTCACATTGACGTGAATTGCCGATTCGGTTCAGCGGGTCTCCCTTATCTAGCAAGCGCGGACGCGTCTGGCTAGCTAGCTAGTAGGTCAGAGCCAGTCGTAGAATGTCCAAAAGAACTCAATGGCAAGAAAAGGGCCCTCCATGTGTCGACCAATCCATCTCGATGGAGCTAATGGACCCCGCCAAAGCAACTGCCATGAAGCCCGTAGAAAAAACAAGTAATGAATAGGATCCAAGAGATTCCCGCGTTGGCAACCAAAGAGGCATGCAAAGATAGCGTCGGTAAAAGATAGCCGGGAACATCAGTGCCAAAGGTATACTTGTCAAAGCACCGATCAAGGCAACCAGATCTTTAAAAAAAGGAATGGCATTGGCAACCAAAAACGCCATGATTGACATGACGCCTGTCAGGCACATCCATCGTATTCGTGGCTTTTCGTTCAAGCCGAAAAATGGTGTAGTGCTAAAGAAGAGGCGGTCCATAGACGAACATATTGCTTGCGAATTGATTGCGTAGGAGACGACGACATGAATCCACAAGAGGAGCCCTGCAACTTTCCGATTCCATCCTGGGGATATCGCGTCAAATAAAAATCCCGGTGGATCTAAATTTCACGTGGCGTCGGGGAGATGGTTAGCCGTTTGTAGACAGGCCCGAAAAGAGCGGGAAAGAAGTACAAAAAGGGACTTACAAGAACCGGCTAGTAATACAATCCCAACGTAGACAGTACCGAAAGCACTCAATGATACTGCCAAGCTCTTGGGACCCTGACTACGGTCCGCCAGTTCGTGGCGAATGTTCAAGAAGAGCTACAAGCATTGAGAGTGACAAATGTATTCGTAAGACAACATGTTCCCAGAGAAAATCACTGCAAAATGAAGGCATCCCTTTTAGATTTACCTTTTGAGAACCAGTAGCAAACCCAATGGACCCCAGAGCCGAAAACTTTCGCAGCAAGCTGGGACTTTTGTCAAAGTCTTCTGGTGAAGCTTCGACATAGACATCGGTTTTATTAATATGTACAGACCAAAGG
>ENA-ORBV01006621-ORBV01006621.1-microbial-mat-metagenome-genome-assembly--contig:-NODE-6621-length-20301-cov-19.735611_pt1 | contig 20301 bp, 14 predicted proteins | sample MGYA00237777_ERZ505514 | MGnify/ENA primary metagenome ERZ505514 (study PRJEB26160, sample SAMN06269048) | microbial mat metagenome | isolation source: Oligotrophic lake microbial mat | place... | reverse complement strand
TCAGGCGATAAATTGCCCTCCATATTTTTAGACTCGTTTTTGAATTTTACATTCAAATACGTTGGCTCCGACCAGCCCTCTTCCTCTTTCTTCCTGACTTGAAATCCATCCGTTTTGCAGAAGAGAAGCATATTATTATCTGCACTGATGGCTGCCAAATTATTTGCGTTTTTATCATTAATAGCAGTACCCATGTTTTCACTCTTCGACCAGGCAACTCCATCTTTGGTGGTAGTCATCCAAATATCTTCACCATCTTCTTTTCCACCCAGGTTATCGGGCGAATGCTCGCGGCCAAACAAAAGCATTTTTCCATCCGCAGTAATGTGAGGCCCTAAGTCATCATAAACTGAGTTTACATTCGGCCCCAGGTTTTCTTTAACCAACCCGGTGGTTAGGTTAGGTGGCAAATTTATTTTCACATCCTGTCGAAAAATAAAATCATCAACTTCCAATTCCATATTGGTGTAGTTGATAATTCCCATTCTGTTTCCGTAAATAGGCAAAGCTGTTATGCTTGCAACCTCTTCGTTATTAATATAATAATATAACTTCCCTTTGCGCTGTTCTACTTTTAAATGATTGGCTTGCCCAACCAGATTTATTTTTTTGTTTGTTACCCATTCATTGATTTTATCAATTTTTTCCGGGCTCTTTATTTTATAATATCCATTGGTGGTAATAATAAATTCCTGATGCTTACCATCACCATTATTTCCCCAAAGTAACCCGAGGCCATTATTTTCACTGCCCGATTTTTGAATAAAAGTTGCTTCAATGGAGAAATCTTTTTTCTTATCCATGTAAGGGCTGATGGTTATAAACCGCCCTTTATCTTTTTCTGTTGTTGTCACAAGGTATTTACCATTCTCCAATTTCATCGAGTAGGTATCTCCAGCACCTGTCCACCACGCGTTGACATTAGAACTAAAATCATCATTTATAAAGATGGGCGGTTGAGCCAATCCTTTAATTGAAAAGAGAAAGAGAATTCCGACTAAGACCCTATACATAACCAATAGACAAATTTTGAGGCATTAAATTTACAAACTTCCAGTTCTTCCACCATCCACCGGCATGTTTATACCTGTAATATATCCCGCAGCAGGACTCGCCAGAAAAGCAACGGCCGCGGCCACTTCTGCCGGTTCCGAAATTCTTCCTACAGGCACTTCGGCAATCATTTCGTTTTTGATTTCATCATAAGTCTTTCCTGATTTCTCAGCCTTATTTTTAATGATGGCATCTAAACGACCCGTCATGGTAGTTCCGGGAAGAACATTGTTAACGGTAATTCCAAAAGGAGCTAACTCAGTTGCAATTGTTTTTGCCCAGTTGGCCACGGCTCCGCGTGTAGTATTCGATACTCCTAATCCTATAATTGGAATTTTCACAGATGTAGAAATGACATTAATAATTCTTCCATAACCAGATTGTTTCATCCCCGGCACAACGGCTTGTGCTAAAATCTGATTACAGATTAGATGCGCAGTAAATGCCTTTATGAAGTCTTCGGGGGCGGCATCGATAGCCTGACCAGCCGGTGGCCCACCAGTATTGTTAATTAGAATGTCAATATTGTTTTCACTAACAAATTTTTCAACAACAGTTTTTAATTGATCCGGAAAATTAAAATCAGCAACTAGGTAATTATGCTTTTGACCAAGTTGAGTTGGCAATTCCTTTAGTACTTTCTTTAGTGTCTCTTCATTTCGTGCAAGCAACGTAATGTCTGCCCCTAATTGAGCTAACTCGATGGCTGAAGCTTTACCGATTCCTTGTGTGCTGCCGCCAACAAGCGCTCTTTTCCCTTTTAAATCCAGATTCATAGAATTGATTTTTTGTAAAGATAAAAGAACCTTAACTTTCCTTTATAAATCGAAGTAAGATCGTAAAAATAAACTATGGCTATCCGAAAACCGTTCAATTTAAAAAGCTGGATTACTGAAAATCGGGATTTACTAAAACCGCCAGTAGGGAATAAAAATTTATATGCCGATGCAGGCGACTACATCGTTATGATTGTAGGTGGCCCTAATGCCCGCAAGGATTATCACTTTAATGAAACCGAAGAATTATTTTATCAACTTGAAGGCGACATCAATGTTCGCATTCAGGAAGATGATAAGGCGGTAGACATTCCGATTAAAGAAGGAGAAATGTTTTTGCTTCCTGCACGTGTGCCACATCGACCTGAACGCCCCGCGGGTTCTGTTGGCCTGGTAATAGAGTGTAAGCGGCTAGAACAAGAAACACTGGATGGACTCATCTGGTTTTGTGATAACTGCAATACCAAACTTCATGAATACCGTTTTCATTTGGATAATATTGAAAAAGATTTTCTTCCCCGCTTCCGCGAATTCTATGGGTCGAAAGAATTGCGAACCTGTAAAAAATGCGGCACGGTGATGGAAACCGATCCACGGTTTGTGTGATTGCCATCAAATAAGTAATACCATTTTTGTACCTTTATGGTGTGGGGAAACAGCCAAAATATCGGATACAAATTGAGATTGACAGGCTAACCAACAGCATTAAAGAACCTGAAGGAGTTGACTTACTAGTAGAACCGTCATTGTTAACAAGTCAGGAAAGAAAGAGGATAAGTGAGATAATTGCTCATTTCAAAGCAACAGGAAAAAAAATAACTTTTCAAAAATCCAAAGGCGTACCTCGTGGAAAAAAGAAACGCGGCTCAAACAAAATTTTAGCAAATCGAGAATAACTTACGCGAACAATCATAGTTTTCAACATGGCAGATAAAATCTAGATTATACTTAACAGGTAAGTACAAAATGAAATTTGAACCTACGCTGGCCTTCGCCAAAAGTCTTGATAAGCAAGATTCCCTAAAATCATTTCGCAATCAATTTTTTATTCCGAAAGTAAATAGCAAACCAAGCCTCTACTTTACCGGTAATTCATTAGGGCTACAACCAAAGTCTGTAAAAGCATCCCTCACTCAAGAACTTAATGACTGGGCAACCTTTGGTGTTGAAGGCCATGAACGTGCTAAGCGACCCTGGCTATATTATCATAAGTTTAGTAAAAAGAGTTTATCCAAGTTAGTTGGCGCAAAGCCAATTGAAGTTGTTTCCATGAATCAACTTACGGTTAATTTGCACCTACTGATGGTTTCGTTTTACCAACCCACGAAAAGTCGGTTTAAAATTCTAACCGAAGCCGGAGCCTTTTCTTCCGATCAATATGCGTTCGAATCGCAATTAAAGTTTCACAACATTGACCCGAAGGAAGGACTCATAGAATTATCGCCAAGAGCAGGAGAATATACCTTGCGCACGGAAGATATTTTAAAAGCTATTGATGACAACAGGAATCAGTTGGCCTTAGTAATTTTTGGCGCGGTGCAATATTATTCGGGTCAGTTTTTCAACATCAAAGCAATTACAACGGCAGCCCATCAAGCGGGTGCTTTTGCTGGTTTCGATTTAGCCCACGCTATTGGAAATGTTCCGCTGGCATTGCATGCCGATCAGGTTGACTTCGCAGTTTGGTGCAGTTATAAATATTTAAACTCAGGCCCTGGTGGAGTAGCTGGTGCATTCGTCCATGAGCAACATTCAAACAACAAGAACCTTCCACGGTTTTCTGGTTGGTGGGGTCATGATGAAGAAGTTCGCTTTCAAATGAAGAAGGGTTTTAACCCTATGCCGGGTGTTGATGGATGGCAAGTTTCAAATTTCCCGGTACTATCAGGTGCTGCCCAACTTGCAGCGTTAGAGATCTTTGACAAGGCTGGAATTAAAAACCTTCGGAAGAAAAGCATACTACTTACAGGTTTTCTTGGATACTTATTAAAGTCGATCGAAAACTATTCTCAACATTATATAATTCTAACACCTGAAGTAGCTAATGAGCGCGGCTGCCAACTTTCTATATTAATGAAAAAGGATGGGAGAAAAGTGTTTAACAAAATCACCAAAGCTGGTGTTATTGCTGATTGGCGCGAACCCGGTGTAATTCGGGTTGCACCCGTTCCGCTTTACAATACCTTCGAAGAAGTATTTAGATTTTATAAGATTTTTAAACTTTCTCTCAAGGCGTCTGACCGCTTGAAGCGGTCTGACGCCTAATTATCAAATATGAACTTCTCCGCCAACTGCTTATATCATGTTTACAATCGTGGAAACAATAGACAAAAAATATTCTTCGAAGAAAAAAACTATATCTTTTTCCTCAACAAATTAAAAAATAATGTAGATGGGCTTTGTGATATACTTGCTTATTGCTTGATGCCCAACCATTTTCATATTTTGATATATGTTTCAGAAGGAAGTGATGGTCTAAAAAATTTACCAAATCAGAATCAACAGACTCTTGTTAGGAAAATCGGAACCGTATTAAGTTCTTATTCCCAGGCGATCAATAAGCAAGAAGGTAAATCAGGCTCTCTATTTCAGCAAAAAACAAAGTCTAAGCAACTGATTACTGAGTCATCAGCAACTACTTGTTTTCATTACATCCATCAAAATCCATTAAGATCTAATCTTGTTAAAAAACTAGAAAATTGGCCATACTCGTCTTTCAATGATTTTTTATCTAACAAGTCAAGCATTTGCAATCTGGCAAGAGCAAAGGAGTTATTAGATATTTCTGATAATCCAGAACAATTTTTTAAAGACTCTTATGAAGTAATCGATCAAGGAACAATTAATGACCTATCGTAAATACCTAATTATAGGCATCTGACCGCTTCGAGCAGTCAGAAGCCTTCAAAACTTTGCATAGCTTTAAAATGAAATGAAATTAAAAGAAATGAACAACAAAAATATAGCAATAGTTGGCGCGGGCCTAGTAGGTTCGTTGCTCTCCATCTATCTCGCAAAGCGCGGCTACAAAGTTTCTGTTTTTGAACGCAGAGGCGATATGCGCGCGAAGGGATATGAGGGCGGGCGTTCTATTAATCTTGCACTAAGCAACCGTGCGCTTCGGGCATTAGCAGAAGTCGGCCTGGCAGAAGAAATAAAATCGGTAGCTATCCCCATGCATCGCAGAGTAATGCATGATCGGGAATCAAATCTTACTTTTCAACCTTACGGGAAAGAAGGCCAGTTTATAAACTCAGTTTCGCGAAGCGCGTTAAATATTGTGTTGATGAACAAAGCCGAAGAAATGGGTGTTGATTTTCACTTTGAACAAAGAATTAATCATATCGATCTTGACAAAACAACTGTCGACAGTCAACCATCAACAGTGGACAGTAAGTTCGACTATATCATAGGAGCTGATGGTGCCTTCTCTGTTGTGCGCGGGGCCATGCAGATTACTGATCGGTTTGACTATTCTCAGGATTATCTAGACCACGGCTATAAAGAACTGCATATTCCCCCCGGTGCAGCTGGTGAATTTAAGCTAGAAAAAAATGCGCTACACATCTGGCCGCGCGAAAGTTTTATGATGATAGCGCTTCCTAACCCTGATGGAAGTTTTACGTGCACATTATTTTTTCCATTTGAAGGAACTCCCTCATTTAACAAACTAAAGACTGACGCTGAGGTAAGCATGTTTTTTGAAACCACGTTTCCAGATGCTTTAGAATTGATGCCCGCCCTGCTAGAAGACTATAATTCAAATCCAACCTCCTCCCTTGTTACAACGCGATGCTATCCTTGGGTAAAAAATAAAACGTTACTCATTGGAGATGCGGCCCACGCTGTCGTTCCGTTTTATGGGCAGGGGATGAATGCCGGATTTGAAGATTGTAGGATCTTAAATCAAATGCTAACCGATCATAAGGATGATTGGACAACGGCACTTCCTCTATTCGAACAAACGAGAAAAAAAGATGCGGATGCTATTGCGCAGTTAGCGCTCGATAATTTTATTGAAATGCGCGATCTGGTTGCTGATGCTGATTTTCTTTTACGAAAAAAAATAGAAGCCCGGTTACATCAACTATTTCCAACCCAATGGATTCCACTTTACTCAATGGTTACGTTTAACGATTCGATGCCTTACTCTGTTGCCCTTGAAACGGGAGCAAAGCAAAGGAAGATTATGGATGCGGTAATGAAAAAACCAAACATTGAAAAAATCTGGGAGTCGTTAAATTTTGGGGAGATCGTTGATCGCTTAGATTCATTAAACACATAGAAACATAAGGCACATAGGAATAGATAACCTACAAACACCCTATGTGTACTATATGCCTATGTGTTTAGGATTTTATGCAATAATCCGCAGCTTATACTCCTCATAGCGCTGCAGCACTTCCTTCACATAGCGAATGGGTCCATCGCAACGGCAATAACCAACTTTCACTATCGGGTCGCGAAAATATTTTGGATCTGATTTTTGTGAAAGGTAATACTCAACATTACCATCCCACACAGTAGGATCCTTCCCGTATTTCTGCGTAAGCTTTTGCGCATCTTTAACATGTGAGAGGCCTACGTTGTAGGATGCTAAAACAAATTTCATCCGTTCAACAGGGTCTGGCACGGTTGCCTCCCACCGCTTATCTAAGAATTTCAAAAATTTAATTCCCACTTTAATATTCTGCTCCGGGTCCCACAGATTTGTCACTTTAAAATAGTTTCCGGTTTCGGGCATTACTTGCATCAGCCCAATGGCGCCCGCCCATGATTTTACTTTTGGGTCAAAGTTTGATTCCTGGTAAGCAACTGATGCAATCAATCGCCAATCCCAACCAATTTGTTCTGCGCCTTTTTTCAATTGCGTATCGAAGGGCGAAAGATTTGCTCCGGCCAGTGAAGAGTATTCACTTTTTATCCGCGCAAGCGAAAGCCGCGGACTATCAAAATACTTGTTATAAATCACTTTATGTACGCCACTTCTTTTAACATCTTTTAACCAACTATTAACTGCAGCAAGTAACTCGGGGGAATTTTTGCGCACGGCCCAGGCTATTTGCTGCGGCAAACTCACAACTGTGCTGATATCTAAGTTGGGATAATACAAAGCATTAACCATGGCAATGGTTTGGTCGGTGACCGTGTATTTTATTTCGCCTGTTGCTACATCACGAATCAGGGCTTCTGTTTCTGCCGAAGCACTATCTTCAATAATTTTTATTTGTCCACCAATCTCACTGGAAAGGTTAACCATCCGATCTTTAAAAGAGGAGCCTTTCAGCACATGCACTTCTTTGCCAATCAACTGAACCGGGTTTCGGATTAATTTTTTATTTACCACCTCGGGGGGTTGCATGCGCCAGTTTGCTGGTTTCTTTTGCACAAGCACTTGATGTGTATTAAATTGGCTATCTGTGAAATTCAGGTATTGAGTTCGTTCTTGTGTGATGGTAAGTGGAAAGGCGAGAATATCTCCTTCCCCTTTATTAAGCATATCTATAGCCTGTTCTATGCCGCTTACCAATTTTACTTTTAACTCTACATTTAGTGATTTAGTGAGGCGCCTTAGCAACTCATACTCATAGCCCATGGTGCGGCCTTTGTAAATGAAATAACTGATGGAGTTATTGTCGACTAAGGCAACGAGATTACCCCGTTTGCGAATGGCATCGAGATCAAGTTCTACTTGTGGTTCTTTCGCAAACTCGTCTTTGGCAACTGGTTTTTGGCAACTATATAGACAAGAAAGTGCAAAAAGAAGCGAAACAGACAATCCGCATCTTTGGGTCATAAAATGAAGATACAGGTTTGCCGATAAATAAAAAAGGGGTCGTTGGACCCCTTTTTTTTATTGATATGTATCGACTAGTTAAAGATGTAGCGTATACCTATTTGCATCTGCCAAACATCTCCTAAAGTCGTGCTTGTACCATAGGTTGTTGTTGGAAGCTGACCGTTCACTGCACTAAAGCGATAGGTTGGAACTCCAGCTGTGATGTTTCTAAGTTCAAGTGGGCTTGAATTTAATATTCTATCGCCAACACCCCATTTGTTATTCAACATGTTAGTGAAATTAATAACATCGGCACGCAACTGAATTGTATTTCTCTTGCCCTTAACGTCAACAAAAAACTCTTGAACAAAGGTAAGATCGAGGGTATTAACCCAAGGCATTAATACTCCGTTACGCTCAGCATATTGCCCTCTGCGTGTGCTTAGATAGTCATCCTGATTAATATAGGCATCGAATGCTGCTGATTGCTCCGCTGCTGTGAAAGTAACGGGATTTCCAGCAACCGTAATTGTGTAATTTTGGAACACGATCTCGCTTGCATCCTTGGGTACATACAGTAGGTCGTTGCTAAATTGCTGATCACCATTCAAATCACCATTTACTCTGTAAGAAAAACGGCCTTGATTTTTAGCCTCGTAGAATAGCGAAAGTTGTGATGCGAAATGGCCACCATATTCTTTTCTATAAGACAAGGCACCGATAATACGATGTCTCAAATCGTTATTAGAAAAAGCTGAAACAGGTAAATTATTTCCATTCACAGAGAAGTTATCTCTCCATGACGAGAATGCAATTGATCCTGCACTCATAAGGTCTTTTGTATTGCTATAGTTGTAAGCAACCATTGTATATAAACCCTTAGTTGTCGGCCTTTCAAACTTAAGAGTACCGGAATATCCTCGTCCTTTGTTTGTATTCTTCAACAAAATTGCATCCGTAACATTATCATTAACCCGGTTGGCATTGTTTTGCGCATTGCCACCCAATCCCAAACCTGGGTAGGTAGGGCGGTTATCAGCACCACTTAATGTTCCACTGGTTGGCTCTAAGTTAGCATTGATATAAATTACGTTATTAACCTCTTTGTTGTAAATGAATTCGGCTGTACCAATAATACCGTAAGGCAATTTCTTATCAATTGCAATGTTGGTTTTCCAGGTTTGTGGATACTTAAAGTTTCTATCCGAAACCGCAACATTGTAAGATGCCGCAGGTTGACCCGGGTTAGGCGGCAAATTGTATTCTGTTACATTATCGCTGAAAGGATAGGTAGCAGTTGTATTGTCTGCGCGCAAAGAACCGGTAAGAATACCATTGTTACTCATCTGGTTCGAAATCCAAACGAAAGCTGGTCTTCCTGAGAAAACACCCGTTCCACCTCTTACTTGCAAGGAGCGATCTCCCATAACATCCCAATTAAATCCAACACGAGGAGAAATTAAGGCCTGAGTTTTTGGTAACTCGGACGTACTAATATTTATTGGATCTCCATTTTCATCCTTAAAAGTATAACCCGTTACTTGTGTATTCTCCAAAGCAGTTTGCTTAAACGATGGAATATCCACACGCAAGCCTGCGGTCAATTTGAAATTAGAAGTTACTTGAAATTCATCTTGTAAATAAAAACCAATTTGACGGGCATTGGTGGTAGCTGTTGGCAACGCACTGTTGGCAAGATTAGAATAGGTCAACTGATATCGTCTAAGCGATGGGTTGTTAAGCGCATTAGCATCTGTGTCGTTGTAAAAATCCTGAAGTGAGTTGTACACAAACTGGCCATAATAAGTTGGGGTAAATGTGTTTTCAAACTTGAATGCTTCAAAGTTTACACCGGCAGTTAACGTATGCTTTCCTGCATAGTAGGTAAAGTTGTCCTGAAACTGCCAGGTATTGGTGTTTAGAACGTTATTTGGCGTAAAAGGCTCGTATCCGAAGTTGGTATAGTTTCTACTACCTTCCAAAATATCAACCAATGGAAATATGCCACCCAAGCTACTTCTGTAATCTCTATTTGCAGTAAACCCTGCAATTACATTGTTCGAGAACCGATCTCCTAAAAAGTTATGCTCGGCAATAATTGAATTGATATCGTTGTTGATCACATAGTTTGCGTTCTGAAAATTCATGGCAAACCCATTATCTCTTCGACCATTGAATGAACCACTATTGCTGGTAGGAACGTCCCTTGACGACTTCAAATAATTATAACGTACGCTGAATTTACTGCGCTGACTCATGTTGTAGTCCAATCTAATTAATGCCTTATCGCTTCTTGTTGCTAGCGTATAATTTTCATAAGCACCTGTGCTATAGCCGAAAGTATTTTGAAGGTAAGTACTCAACGCATCTAAATCAGAAGCTAATACTCTTGACACGTTGGCAGCATTGTCGTTAACGCCCGGCCTTAAGGCTTGAAAGTTTGTAGCGGGATCATCTCTTCTTTCCTGTTCGCCATTGATAAAGAAGAATAATTTATCCTTTATTACAGGACCACCCAACCTAAATCCTTGTTGCTTTACATTGAAATCTTGAGTGATTACGTCTTGATCTTTTGCCTTACTGCCAACAAATTTTTCATTTCTTGTATTGTAGAAAACAGACCCAGAAAACTCGTTTGTTCCACTGCGTGTTACCGCATTTACACCCGCACCGGTAAAACCACCTTGACGAACGTCAAATGGGGCAATATTTACTTGCACTTCTTGAATCGCATCAAGCGAAATGGGTGTTGAGTTAGTCTGCCCACCGGGTACATCAGACAAACCAAAACTGTTATTGAAAATGGAACCATCAATGGTTAAGTTGTTGAACCTTGAATCAGCTCCACTAAAAGAGCGACCATTAGCTTGTGGCGTTAAACGAGTAAAATCAGAAATACTTCTGCTTAGTGTTGGCAATGAGTTAATAGTAGCCACATTGATGTTTGTACTTGCGCCAGTGCGCTCATCATTCAACAATGCATTTGTGGAAACAACTACTTCCTGAAGTTCAGTGCCCGTTTCGCCTAATTTTGTATTGAGTACAAAGTTCTGACCCAACGAAAGATTTATTCCTTCGATTGAATAATCCTGATAGCCTACAAACGTAACCGTTACTTTGTAAGGTCCACCTATGCGTAACCCTGGAAGCGTAAATCTTCCATCATTACGACTTGAAGACCCATAAACAGATCCTGACGGCACGTGCACCGCAACAATGTTTGCTCCGGGAAGCCCAGCGCCCGCACCATCTGTAACCTCGCCCGTAATTGTGGCGGTCGTTACTCCTTGCGCAAACCCAGCCGTTAAGGCTGCGAATACGAAGACTAAAAACAGTAAAATTTTCCTCATAATAATTGGTTTAGTGTGTCCTATTGAAGGGGCAAAAGTATCCTTTTGACCCGTTAAAAAAACACTGGCTATTTTAAATCTTTCCAACATTTTGTTAACAATTTAGTAACCCCCTAAACCACTGGTACTATAACGGTTGCAGGCCAATTAAAAATTTTACTACTTCCGCTTCTATAAAATCGATTAAATGAAAAAAACCTCCTTTTTACTACTTCTGTTAATAGTTTGTTTTGGTGCATTACTGGCTCAAACAGACCTATCTTACTACCTGCCACCGCAGGTAAAATACGATCCTGCCATCCCAACTCCCCAATCAATTATTGGGCATGAAGTAGGCGAATGGCACGTAACCCACGACAAATTGGTCAATTACATGATGGCACTAGACAAGGCCTCTGACCGGATTAGCCTGCAAATTACTGGCTATACTCACGAAGCGCGGCCCTTATTATTGCTAACCATTACAGCTGCTAAAAACCATCAAAATATTGAAGCACTTAGAACCCAGCATCTACAACTGGGTGATGCCTCGAAATCAGGCTCACTGGATGTAAAGAGTATGCCCGCAGTATTTTATATAGGCTGTTCTATCCATGGCAATGAAGCAAGTGGCGCCAATGCCGGCTTGGTAATGGCTTACCACTTAGCCGCTGCACAAGGACCCGAAATTGAAAAGTATCTTGAAAACACCATAATACTTTTTGATCCCAGCTTTAACCCGGATGGCTTGCAACGATTTTCGGCTTGGGTAAACTCACGCAAAAGTAAATTGGTATCTGCCGATCCTAACGACACCGAGCACAATGAGGCCTGGCCGGGTGGCCGCTTCAATCACTATTGGTTCGATCTTAACCGCGATTGGTTAGTGGCGCAAAATCCCGAAAGTCAAGCGCGCGCAAAACAATTTCAAGCGTGGCGACCGAACGTACTTACCGACCATCATGAACAAGGGACTAATGCAACATTCTTTTTTATGCCTGGCGTTCCTTCACGCGTCAATCCGCTTACGCCCGATAAAAATCAAGAGCTTACTAAAAAAATGGGTGAGTATCATGCCAAGGCGTTGGACGAGATAGGGTCCTTATACTTTACACAAGAAGGGTACGATGATTTCTATTATGGAAAAGGTTCAACCTTTCCGGATGTGCAGGGCTCCATTGGAATTTTATTCGAGCAAGCAAGTTCTCGCGGCCACGCACAAGAAAGTGTGAATGGAGTTTTAAGATTTCCGTTCACGATTCGCAATCATTTTACCACCATGCTTAGTTCGTTGAAGGCAACCAACGAAATGCGCGAAGAACTGCTGGCCTATCAGCGCGACTTTTTTAAAACCGCTTCCGCGGAAGCTGCTAAAGATCCCGTTAAGGCCTACTTGATTGGCTCGAAAGATAAAGCGCGGGTATATGAGTTTGCTGAAATGGCGTTGCGTCAAAAAATAGATGTGTATAAAGTTGCTTCCAATCAAACCATCAATGGAAAGTCGTTCGACAAAGAATCAAGTTTTTTAATTCCTCTCAATCAAACACAATACAAACTGATACATGGCATGTTTGATCGCCAATTGAAATTTAAAGACAGCATCTTCTATGACATTTCAAGCTGGACGTTGCCCCTTGCGTTTGGTCTTGATTATGAAGAAATAAAATCGGCACCTGCGTTGGGCGAAAAAATTACTGAAGCAAAACTACCTGCCGGTAAAATAATTGGTACTGGCGATTATGCCTACGCCATTGAGCCTTATGGCTATTATACATCGCGCGCCATGTATAAGTTACTTGATAAAAAAGTTAGAGTTAAAGTTGCTACCGAAGTCTTTCATGCCAATGGTAAAAAGTTTGATCTTGGGTCGCTTATGATTTCGGTCGACAATCAAGTATTAGGGCCGGATCAAATTCAGGTGCTGATGAAAGAGATAACAGAAGTGGATGGCGTAGATGTTTTTGCGCTAAGCACCGGCCTCGATTATCAAGGAGTGAGTTTAGGCAGCAGTTCATTTTATGCAGTTGCAAAGCCTGTGATTGCCATGCTGGTAGATGATGGTGTTTCGCCAACCGATGCTGGTGAGTTGTGGCACTTGCTGGATACACGTTTTCAATTGCCTGTAACATTAATTCCGATTAGTGTTTTCAATCGCGCGTCTATTGATAAGTACACTACTATACTAATGCCGGAAGGAAATTACACTGACATTAATGACAAGGCAAAAGAAAAATTAAAAGGCTGGGTGCAGGAAGGTGGCGTGCTAATTGGTTTTGAACGTGCGTTAAATTGGTTTACCGCAAACAACTTTGGCAAGTTTGAAGTAAAGAAAGATGACGATGCAAAGGCTGATAAAAATCCCGCCAAGGCAAAACCTTATGGTGATCTTGAGAATACCCTCCGTGCGCAGCAAACAAGCGGTGCAATTTTTGAAGCCGATGCAGATCTTACGCATCCACTTTTTTATGGTTATACATCCTCGAAGATTGCCATGTTTAAGGCAAACAATATTTTCATTCAAAAAGCAACAGGCGCTTACTCCAACCCATTGACGTATGGTGCTTCGCCCCTGCTTAGTGGCTACATCACCAAACCTAATTTAGATAAACTGAAAAACTCGAGTGTGATGGGAACAGCGGCTATAGGAAGCGGGCGCGTGATTGGCTTTACTGAGAACATGGCCTTTCGTGCATTTTGGTTTGGCACGAATAAGATTTTACTGAATGCAATTTTTTTAGGGCCAATGATTAGCTCGCAAGCGAGTAGGTGAAAACTCTCTTTAAACACATAGGCACATAGAAAACATAGGGTTATGGCAGCGACTTCGCTAGGTGAACTATGTGCTGATGTGTTTTTGAATTTATAATGAGGAAAGTTTTTAAACACATGAGAACATACGGAACATAGCATTACTTCAGCGAACCTAACATAAAGGTGACAGTCCCACCCCTCTCCAGAGGAGTGGGGCCGGGGGTGAGGTTTGCCAATTGTCAATTAGTGCCTACATTTACAAAACCTTACGTTCCAGCGTGATCCGTAAATTTTTTCCGCTAGACAAGAATTATCTACTCGAAGAAGCCCAACTTGTTCTTCAGGATACCCTACTCGCTCAACTTATTGAGAAAGTAAAAATTCATCACCAACAAATTCATAATCCGCTAGGGTTAAACGATTCGTTTACTCAGCAACTGAATAGCTACGCGCCAAAGCGATTAAAACTCCTTGATAATTTTTATCAAACCCTGGCGGGTGTTTATCGATACAAGTATGGCGAAACCCAATTGGAGTTTGCCTGGGATGGGCGCGATCATTCAGAAAAATATAAAGACGATTGGACGCAAGTCTTTCAGCAATGGACAGATGATTTTTGCAAACACGAGTTGTTCATTCAAGCTGTGTTGGATTTAACTGTGTTTTTGCCCGATAACCGAAAAGCCGACCTATCTGAAAACCGAATGAATTATTTTATTCTGAAACATTTTGAGGTTAAGATTCATAAAAGTCGGGGCATTGTGCAGATGAAAGTTGCTTAAAAAGCCATAAACCATAGCGGGCGCTGAGTTTCGTAAAGAAAAAATAACCATTAAGGTAGTTAAGGGATTAAGGATTCTATTTGTGGATTTACTTATACGAAAAAGACCTGAGTTAATTAAACCCAGTTGATGAATACTGTAATCTATTCAGGCATTTCGCTGCGGGCTTTGCGTCAAAAGAAATAAACCATTGTCTACATTTTTTGTGATTCAAGAATGAATTGCTAATTTATCCGAGCTTTAATCTTAACCACCCTATGAAACGGTCTCTATTCTACTTCATTTCAGTAATTTCTGTTGTTTTAATTCTAGTCTGGGCCTATTTCTGGACGGACGTGCTTTTCCTGTTTTTAATTGTTGGCCCACTCATCGTTATGGGTGTTCAGGATGTACTGCAAAACAAGCAATCCATCCGCAAAAATTTCCCGATACTCGGCCGACTTCGTTATGTATTCGAGGACTTGCGACCAAAGATTCAACAGTATTTTGTAGAGAGCGATACCGATGGCGCGCCTATCAATCGCAATGAGCGCTCGGTTATTTATCAACGGGCTAAAAAACAAACAGACACCGTTCCCTTTGGAACACAAATGAATGTGTATGCCGAGGGTTACGAATGGATAACGCATTCTATTTTGCCTAAGGATTTTCATAAGATGGATCATAACCCACGTGTGCACATGGGTGGAAAAGATTGTAAGCAGCCGTATAACATGAGTGTGCTTAACGTGAGTGCCATGAGTTTTGGTTCGTTAAGTAAAAATGCCGTGCTGGCATTAAATGGGGGTGCTAAAATGGGTGGCTTTGCACACAATACTGGCGAAGGTGGGCTGAGTCCATATCATCTTGAACCGGGGGGCGATATTGTTTGGCAGATTGGAACCGGATACTTTGGCGCACGAACGAAGGATGGCAATTTTTCGGACGATGCCTTTCAAGCCAACGCCACTAAGCCAAACGTAAAAATGATTGAGATAAAACTCAGTCAGGGAGCCAAGCCTGGGCATGGCGGAATTTTGCCCGGCAAAAAAAATACACCTGAGATTGCCGCGATCCGATTAGTTGAACCCGGCACTACAGTGTTCTCACCACCGTTTCATAGTGCATTTGGTACACCTACCGAATTAATTTTATTTGTAAAACGCTTGCGCGAATTATCAGGCGACAAACCTGTTGGGTTTAAATTATGTGTTGGCCGCAAGGCGGAGTTTCTTTCCATCTGCAAAGCTATGGTGCAACTCAATACCTATCCTGATTTTATTACGGTTGATGGTGGTGAAGGCGGCACGGGTGCTGCGCCACCCGAATTTACCAACTCGGTAGGTATGCCGTTGCTCGATGCCCTTGCGTTTGTCGATGATGCGTTGCGCGGCTTTGGCATTCGCAACGAAATGAAGTTGATAGCCTCGGGGCATATTCTTTCGGGCTTCCACATGGTGCGAGCCATGGCCTTAGGTGCTGATGTGTGCAATAGCGCACGCGCGATGATGATGGCGTTAGGATGCATTCAGGCGTTGGAGTGTAATAAGAACACGTGCCCTACCGGAGTGGCAACACAAGATCCTTATTTTATGAAGGGCCTTGTTGTTGAAGATAAAACTTCGCGCGTGGCTAACTATCATAAAAATACTGTAGAGAGTTTTGTTGAATTGATTGGAGCCGGAGGCATTGATCATCCCGACCAAATAAACCGCACGCACGTGTATAGGCGCGTGTTTATGAATATGGTTAAAACCTACGAAGAGATTTACCCACCTATACCCGATGGTTGTTTGCTGGATGGTGGCGATACGCCATTCGATTATGAACAATATATGAAACGCGCTTCCGCAGAAAGTTTTGAAGTGAAATTATAATACCTGTATCCATGGCACAAAAATCCGTTGTCATAAAAAAGTTATTCCACCGCGACAATCATTGTTTAGGAATTTTCTTTGATAAGGATTGGGATGTTATTCAGGAAGTAAAAAAAATACCTGAAATAAAATTCAGCAACACAAATAAATGCTGGTATGTGCCGGATGAACAAGAGGCACTTTCAAAAATTATTGAAGCGCTGCGGGGTAAAGTGTATGTCGATTACACTGCATTAAAAATTAATGAAATAGTAGCACCCCCGCCCCCGGTTGAACAAAAAAAAGAGTCTATTGAATCACTTTCTCAAGATCAGGTGCAAGCGTTGCGCATGATTGAGCAAAAGTTAAAGCTGCGTGGCTATAGCGAAAACACGCTGCGCACGTATCTTCAAAAATTTAAAGAGTTTTTACTTTTCTATAAGGATACGCATCCGGTCGATCTTTCTGAAACTGATATTCGCAATTATCTTCTTTACCTGATTGAGCAGCGCAAGCTTAGCAAGAGCACCCAGAATCAGGCGATCAACGCAATTAAATTCTTTTATGAACAGGTGTTGAGGCAAGAACGTAAGGTTTATTACCTCGAGCGGCCCATGAAAGAAAAACGACTGCCTGAAGTTTTAAGTCAGGAAGAAGTGATGAGCATTTTCGAAGCGCTCGATAACCTAAAGCATAAAACTATGCTAATGTTGATTTACTCAGCAGGGTTAAGGCGCAGCGAAATGTTGAACCTGCGCATTGGCGATGTTGATTTTAATAGATATATTGTTTTTATACGTGGCGGTAAAGGACATAAGGATAGGCAGAGTGTGCTTTCGCAAAACCTGATTCCCCTGTTGCAACAATATCTCACCGAGTTTGCACCAGGCTTTTGGTTATTTGAGGGGCCAAAGGGCGAGCGTTACAGTGCGAGTAGCTTACAACAGATTTTAAAACGAGCCAGTAAAAAGGCGGGGGTTAAAAAAATTGTACGCCTACATATGTTACGCCATTCTTTTGCTACCCATTTACTTGAATCGGGAACCTCAACCCGTTATATTCAGGTATTATTGGGCCACGACTCGCCAAAAACTACAGAGATATATGCGCAGGTTAGTCGGTTTGCGTTAGATAAAATTCAGAGTCCGTTAGATCAGATGATTATTAAAAAGAAAGTTGATGGTGGAAAGAGTGAATAAATGTCACAAAAAATATATCACCAATTTTCAAGCATTTTATTGCTTTTTGGTGATATTTGTGGGTCTTTACCCGCCAATGACATAACTGATATATCAACAATTACAGAAACACAAACGTTGGCGGTCATTACATAAGACATGAGAAAAAGATTAGACATTTCTATAAAGAATCCGTGTCAAGAGAATTGGGCAGCTTTTGACAAGCAAGGAGATTTTGGACTTTGCAGAAAATGCGAATTTTCAATTGTAGATTTTACAAATAAAAGTGGCGGAGAAATTGAAGAATATCTCTCAAAGAATCGGGGAAAAGTTTGTGGACTTTTAAGGCAAGACCAACTATATTCTTTTTCACAAAATGAATATTCCATTTTTAGAAAAATTACACTTGCAACCTTAGGACTACTTACTATTACAACAATATCCCAAGCCTTGCCAACCAAAATAGAAATTAAACCATCCATTGAAATAGCAGTTGGACGAAATAATCAACAGGACATTTTAATAAGAAATATATTAACAGTAGAAAAGTTTAGATTCTTTGGAACAGTTATTTCACAAGGTGACAGTTCTGAAATTCCAGGTGTGAATATTCTAGTTAAAGGAACACAAAATGGAGTGACAACGGATATTAAAGGAAAATTCGAAATTTATATAACAGGAGAAATTGGAGATAAAGTAAAATTAGAAATTAGTTTTATTGGCTTCAAAACGATTGAAAAGCAAATTTCATTGACAGCGGACCATTTTGATTTAGGAAAATTTGTATTAGTACCAGACGTTATTTTCTTAGGAGAAATAAGAATTCCTTGGTGGAAAAGACTTTGGTGGAGAATTAAAGGTGTCGCTTGACAGAGATGAAATGTAACGACCGCCAACAAAATGTTTATGCCAGCTTGGGGTTCAGTGTTGCTATCGAGTTTTGTTTTCTTAAATTCGTTTAGCAACGGTGGACAGTGACTCGCTTCGAAAACCCAAGCCGTCACAAACACAAACGTTAGCAGCAACCCGTTGACCCAACCGACAATGACTCACCAGACGACAAAATAGAATATGGACAAGAAACACTACAATGAACCTTCTCTTTTTACACCTGAGAATTTACTTAGAGAAGCAAGGAGACAAAAGAATGTTAAGGACTGCAAAGTACCTGATGTTTGCGTACTTGACCCAGACGGTGATTTAGTAGAATATCTAATAAGAACAGGTCAGGCAGAAATCAACGAGTGCTGGGCTTGTTATCACACTAAACTCTTCTCCGTACGACAAAATGGTTTTCAATTTGCTGTTGTAGGTTGTGGTGTAGGTTCTTCGTTTGCCGTACTCATTGCAGAGCAATTGTTTGCTTCTGGTTGTAAAATGCTAATCAGCGTTACTTCAGCCGGCATTATCAACCCGACAAAGAAGAATTCCAAATTTGTTTTAATAGAAGAAGCGCTTCGGGATGAAGGCACAAGCTATCATTATCTACCTGCTTCGGATAAGAGTGCAATCAATCCCGTTTTGCTTGACAGCTTGACATCTTTTTACAGCAAGACAAATTTATCCATAGAGACGGGTTTAAGCTGGACAACTGATGCGCCCTATCGGGAGACCCAAAACGCAATTAACGAGGCACAAAAATTAAATGTCGTATGCGTAGAAATGGAAGCTGCCGCTCTTTATGCTTTTGCCAAAGCGAAGGACAAAAATGTTATTTGCTTTGCCCATTTGACAAATACAATGGCGCAGACAGAAGGAGACTTTGAGAAAGGCGAAGAAATGGGAAGTCTTGACACATTGGAACTCATTCACCAAACAATGAGAGCAATCGCCAAAGGCAATGGTGAGTATTGGGACAATATCTATTCAACAAAACAAGCAAACCAAGTAAGTTGGACACAACAAGTTCCAAAGACTTCATTGGATTTTATTCATTCTTTTGGGTTGCCTAAGACTGCAAAGATTATAGACATTGGAGGTGGAGACAGCAAACTTGTGGACTATTTACTTGACGAAGGCTTTGAAAATATTACGGTGCTGGACATTTCCGCTAAAGCCCTTGAGAAAGCAAAGAACCGTTTAGGGGACAAAGGAAAAAGAGTGAATTGGGTTATCAGCGACATTACAGAATTTAATCCATCCACAACATTTGATGTGTGGCATGACAGGGCGACTTTTCATTTCTTAACAACTGGAGAACAAGTAACGAAGTACATGGAGACTGCAAGGAAATCTGTAAATGGTTATTTGACAATTGGTACATTTTCAAAAAACGGACCGGAAAAATGTAGCGGACTCGACATCAAACAATATAGCGAAGAAACATTAACAGCAGAACTTGAAGACGGATTTGATAAATTGCGCTGTGTGACAGAAGATCACGTGACACCTTTTGAAACAACGCAGAATTTTTTGTTTTGCAGTTTCAAGAGACACATTAACTAGGCATGCAGCTAACAAAATGTTTATGACAGCTTGGGGTTCAGCGTTGCTATCAAGTTTTGTTTTCTTAATTTCGTTCTGCAACGTGGGACAGAGACGAACTTCGAAAACCCAAGCCGTCATAAACACAAACGTTAGTTTAGTGGCAAGGCTAAGACGACACAACCCGACAGAAAAATAGAACTCTTTTTGACATTTTGTATTTTAGTAGTTACTTAAATAAACAAATTGGTTATCTTTGTGCTATGGACAACATTTCTTGCATACGACAACAGGCGGACATTAAACAAATAACTCGCTGCAAAGACAGAGTTTCAGAACTTAATGGCTCGTTTGACTATTTATCGAGCGGACTTGAATTGGCAGGAAACAACGT
>ENA-ORBV01006617-ORBV01006617.1-microbial-mat-metagenome-genome-assembly--contig:-NODE-6617-length-20315-cov-11.701700_pt1 | contig 20315 bp, 18 predicted proteins | sample MGYA00237777_ERZ505514 | MGnify/ENA primary metagenome ERZ505514 (study PRJEB26160, sample SAMN06269048) | microbial mat metagenome | isolation source: Oligotrophic lake microbial mat | place... | reverse complement strand
ATCACCGATGGCGGTGGTTCGGGCCGCATCTTGTACAAAGGCCGTGAGCTTTCCGGTGGTTCGAAAGTCGCCGAAGGTGTCTACAAGGACGCATTCGGCGTCGAGTATGTCCTAATTTCGGAGGGTGACGGCGAAGTGTCGCTCTCGATAAACGGCGACCTCTACGTCGAGAATTTCGTCGACGGTGCGCTCGGAATACGTTTTGAAAGTGTATTGGACCCGCGCGATCTTCCCGAAAGCGAATGGGCACACATCTACATTGATTCCTTCCACCCTCAGGATTACAACCCGAACAGCGGCGATCCCTACCAGCAGTACAGGAATCTCTTCGGGAGCGGCGTGGACGACCTTTTTCAAAGCACCGGAACATTTTCACTTCACGGACGCTCGGGAAACGATGTCGCTATTCTGCAGGGAGTAAACGGTGGCATGAGCGCCGTTGACATGGGCGCCGGTGAAGATTCGATCGACGCAAGCCAGCTGTCGGCCAACGAGCATCGAGGCGGGCTCGTCGGCGGAGGCGGCGATGACTACATTGTGGGCGGTCCCGGCGTAGACCGGATCTGGGGCGACAGCTATCGGGCCGCGCTGGATTCGAATTCTGCAAACTATTTCATCGACAACTTCGTTTATCACGATGCGCAGGCTGCGGGTGATGTCGCTGCCCTCCAGCGCGGTGCATTCATGTTGAGTGGGCTGGTGGAGATCGAAGAGCTTGCCTTGAATGCTTTCATTCCCGACGGGGTGATCATTGTGGGCAGCCTCGAAGTGGCGCTGGCCGCGGTCATCGGGGCCTCTGCGACCTTCGACGATTTCATCGACGCTGGCGAAGGAAACGATGTCGTTTACGGCGGCAGCGGGGCTGACGAGATCCATGGTGGAGCTGGCAACGACCGCCTGAGCGGCGATTACGAGCACGCCTCGTCCGACCCGCTGACTTACGGCGAGCTGCGCTCGACTTTCGGCGAGCTTGCGGATCTGTTCGGGCATCCGGGGGACGACTACATCGATGGCGGGGATGGTGAAGATGTCATCAGGGACACCGACGGCGGCAGCGACATTCTGATCGGCGGCAACGGCGATGATGTGATTTCCTCGATCGAGTTCTTTTTCTCGACACGAGACGATGGCGTGAGCGTAGACAACGTTATTCACGGTGACGCGGGGAGCGATGTCATCGAAGTGGAGAATAGTACGGGCGGTTTCGATGTCGTGGACGGAGGCGAAGGCGACGATCGAATCTCTGTTCGCTCGTCGTATCTTTTCACAGCGGAAGGCGATATCGCAGCGGGTGCGCTGCATTCAGTTAGCCGCGCTGCTGTGTTCGGCGGGAGCGGGAACGACTTTCTGGATATCTCTGCGGACGACGCGATCGTGGACGGCGGGACGGGCGACGATGTCTATGTCGTCGGCCTCGGCGGCTCCTATACGCTGGTCGACGATAGCGGCGACGACACGCTTCACTCAATCCTGTTTGACTTGGAATACTTCGATTCGATTCTGAACGAGTTCTCGAGCGACGCCCGGGTGGGGTCCGATTTCCAGTTCGATTTAGTGGTGCTCCGGGAGAGAAATGACCTCTTGGTGATTAATCGCTTGAGCGTGGGGGGCGATGATCTTTCCCTCATGGAAGTCAGGGTCAGCGACTGGTTTCTTGGATCTGAGCACCAGATCGAGACTATTCTTTCGCCGAATCTAGCTGACGACAGCGCCATGACGCCTGAGCAGTTCGAGACCTGGGGAGGGTTCCACTTCGGAACCGACGGCGACGACATTCTGTCCGAGTCGAGCGACCATTCCGACCGTGCGTTCGGCGGGGGCGGAGACGATTTCATTGCGACCGGCGACGGCCCCGACCGCATTCTTGGCGGCACAGGCGATGACGTGATCGACGGTGGCCGAGGCGATGACACCTATTTTTACGCGCTTGGCGACGGCATCGATGTGCTCGAGGACGCCGAAGGCATAGACGAGATCCGCTTCGGCCCGGGGATTTCCGTTGCAGAGGTCTCGGTGCAGCTCGGGGACTCCAGCCTCACTGTGTCTGTGGGCGCGGGAAGCATGGAGATCGTCGGCGGCTCACGCGAGGACGTCGTCATAGAACGTTTGCGCTTCACGGACGGGTCGACAGTTCTCCTATCGACCCTGCTGCCGCCAGAGCCTGTGCTCCCGGTCGAGGTGGATCCACCCTCCGAGCCTTCACCTCCTGCCGAAGGCAGTCCAGGTCCCGCAGCTGGAACGGATCCGGCAGGCGGAACAGATCCGGCAGCTGAAACAGATCCCGCAGCTGGAACGGCTGCGGCAGCCGGTACAGGCAGCGCAAGCAGCGGCGTGCCGGTTGCTGCTGGCGGGTCTGCTCAGACAATTTCCGACATCCCCGACGAAGCGGTCGAGATTCCTGCAGTTTCGGCTTCGACCCCCGCGGCCCTTTTTCAGGCGCCCGAGTTGATTGAAGCCGAAATTACTTTGCCGGCTGCAGCCACAGGTACTTCGCAGAACCTGACCGATCCGATCGGCGAGCTCGCGCCGCTGCTCTCGAACGCGCCCCGCAGTGAAGCGAGCAGCCCGTTCACACAAGGCACCGGTCTTCCGGGTATCACGGCTTACGCGGATGACGACCAGGACCCAAGTGACAGCGCAAGTACGACTCCAAATTCTGCGCTCGACCTGCAGGCGCTTGCCGATGCCGTGAACGCATTCGAAGCGGGTCCGCCTGCCGGTCCCGGTCCGGTTGCCAGCTCGGCGGCCTCTTCCTCGCGCCAGTCTGCGGGGCGCTCGGATCAGCTTCCGCCGGGACAGGAGCTGACGAGCTGGGCGCTGACAAACGCCCTGCTGCAGTTTCACCTCGATCGCCTGGACGGTGCCGGCGACGCCGCCGGCCTATCAGATTCGCAGCCGGCCGACATGGCCCTGATGCGCACGTCGATGACGTTCGGCCAGCAAGCGTTTGGTTCCTCCCCCTTCGGTCAGCAGAACCGGACGCTGTCGACGTTCTCCGGGCTCCAGGAAGGGCTCGCCGTTCTTTGATTATTCAACCCGCTGCAAGAACGCGTCCGCAGGCTCCCCCCACAGCCGCTTCCCATCCGCATCCCCAAAAATGTTGTGCCCTTCCTTCTTGAAATCCGGGAACAGCACGTACTCCACGTTCCCACCCGCACTTTTATAAGCCTCGAACATCCGCCGCGACAAGTCCCCGTCGAAGAACGTGTCGTTCTTCGCATACAGCCACAACGACGGCACCCTCGCACGACTCCCAAAAACGCCCGCAGCCCTCACCAGATTCCCAGGCGCGCAATTCTCGTCCCCGTACTTGCCCTGATGCCCCCCGCGCCCGCCTGAAAAGTTGATTGTCGCGAAAACGCCTTCCGGGTTTCTGCTGGCCGCGGCAATCACGCCCCAGCCGCCGGCCGACACGCCCACGAGCAGGATGCGCTCCGGCCTCACCACGGGCTGCGTGGCCAGGTAGCGCGCGGTTGCGAGCATGTCGTCGGCGGTCGCATTGCCCGCCCTCGCGTAGTCCGCGCCGTTGCAGGTGCCGTAGTGCTCGGCCCAGGGGCTGTTGTCGCCGTAGCCGCGGCGCAGGGGCATCACGACCATGTAGCCGCGCTCTAACAGCCAGGTGCTCGCCGAGATGTAGCGGGGCACTGCCATCGTCGGGCGCGCGGCCGCGCTCGGCGGCGAGCCGTGGCTGATGATCGCCAGCTTGAAGGGGCCGTCGCCCGCGGGCTTGAAAACTCGCGCCTTGAGCAGCGCGGGCCTGCCGTCCGCGTCAGGTCCGCCGGGCACGAACCAGGCTTCTTCCCTCAGCGACGCGTTGATGACGGCCGCGGGTCCGGCCTTGCGCTCTGCGGCGGCCCAGTGGTCGGTCTGCGCGAGCGCGGCCCAGGCAAGGCACAGGAGGCAGGCGAGAGCGGCAATGCGGATGCGTTGCATGCGCGATTGTAGGCACTCATCGTGCAATTCGGCACAATCAGTAGTCGAGATCCGCGCCGGGAGCGGCTCTCCGGGCAGTTCGTGTATCGGTGTCAGTCCATCCCGGCGGTTTACCCCGGTCCAGTAAAGTCCTCCAGCGAAACCCGCATGTCCGGTGGAGGAATTCCAGCCCCAAAAACGAAGGCCCAAGGCGGTTTCCCGCGCTTGGGCCTTGCGTCCGCGCGGCCTCGTGCCGCGTCCTGCTCGCGGCCTCGTGCCGCGTCCTGCTGGCGCCTTGCGCTTAGTGGCGGTCTTTCTTTGGCTTCCTCATCGCGCGCTTGGACGTGTCCGCGCCCGAGGCCATGGTGGTCGATCCCGAGCCGCCCGAGCTCATGGTGGTCGATCCCGATCCGCCCGCGCCCATGGTGGTCGATCCGCCCGCCTTCATGCCGGTGCCGGAACTGCCGCTGGGGGCTGTGCTCATGCCCGATCCGGGATTAGCCGGGCTGCTCGGGTTGGGCCGGGTGTTTGCCGGATTCGGCGTCGAGCCCGTGCTGCCCGCCCCGGGGCCGCCGGGCGCAGGCGCTTGCGCCATCGGCGCGGTGCACCACAGGCCCGCCAGGACTGCGGTCAATGCAATGATCTTCGAACGTTGCTTCATCAGGGTCTCCAATTAGGTTGGCAGGAATCGCGCCCTCTGTTTCCTGTCACCCATCATCGTTACCCTCCACCCGTGCGCTCAGTACGATGGCACACTCTGGCGAGCCCTTGGGGCGGGGATAATAGTGCCCCGTCCCACGCGCCTCGCCTCGCGCCAAACCGAACCGGGACCCGAGTGGTCGATTCCGCCGCAATCGCAAATGCCAGGATCCTCGTCGTCGACGACGTGCCGGCCAACGTTCGCCTGATCGAATTGATCCTGCGCGGCAGCGGTTATGGGCGCGTGGACTCCACAACGGACCCGACCAGGGTTTGTGACCTGCACCGCACCAACCGCTACGACCTGATCGTGCTCGACCTGCGCATGCCCGGCCTCGACGGGTTTGGGGTCATGGAGCAACTCGATGCCATCGAGGAGGACGGTTACCTTCCGGTGCTCGTCATCACCGCGCAGCCGGAAGAGAAGCTGCGCGCCTTGCGCGCCGGAGCGCGCGATTTCCTCACCAAGCCGATCGAGGCGGCCGAGGTGCTGGCGCGCGTGCGCAACCTGCTCGAAGTGCGCCTCCTGCACCGGGAGACGAAGAAGCTCTACCAGGACCTGACCCTCGAGCACGAGCGGCTGGTCGAGTCGTCTGCGCTGCCCGGCGCCATGGTCGGCGTCGCAAGGGACGAGCGCCTTACCACGCCCTGGTGGCGCAGCCTGTGGCTCCGCCACCGCTGGCTGCAGATCAACCTCATCACCGCCTTCGTGGCCGCCGGTGTGATCGGACTGTTCCAGGAAACGATCGAGAAGCTCCTGATCCTCACGATGTTCCTGCCGGTGCTGGCCGGCCAGTCCGGCAACACGGGCAGCCAGGCTCTCGCGGTGACGTTGCGAGCGGTTTTCCTCGGCGAGCTCGAGTTCGGCAAGCAGAAAGCGCTGGTGATGAAGGAGGCGCTGCTCGGCCTGCTCAACGGCGCGCTCGTGGGGATCGTCGCGGCGACGTGCATGTATGTGGTCGCCTACGTGAAGCACCTGCCGAACGCGCTCATGCTCGCCGTCGTGGTGTTCCTCGCGATGATCGGAAGCTGCATCGTCAGCGGCGCCTGCGGGGCGGTGATGCCGCTCGTGCTGAGAAAGCTCGGTGCCGATCCGGTGCTCGCCTCCTCGATCTTCCTCACGACCGCGACCAACGTGGCAAGCATGGCGTTGCTGCTCGGGCTGGCGACGCTGCTGGTGGACTAGGCACGCCGGACGAGCGAAACGGTGGGGCCGCAGGGGCGGGGCGGCGGCGCCATGGCGCATAATTCTTCCCCTCGATTTCGAGAGTTCTCCACGAGCAAACCATGGGTCAGGGCAAGGGCATCAACGAGGTTGCGTATTTCGACTGCGCGGGCGGCGGTCAGGTGGTGGTCGACAGGCACGTCGCTTACGTGGGCAACATGCGCAGCCCGGACGGCACGACGATCCTCGATGTCTCCGACCCGAAGAACCCGCGCGAGATCTCGCGCCTGGGGATGGTGCCGGGCACGCACTCGCACAAGGTGCGCGTGGCCAAGGACCTCATGGTCATCAACCGCGAGTTCGTCTCGCCGCAGCTCGCGCCGCGGGATTTCAAGGCGGGCCTGGGCATCTACGACGTCTCGAATCCGAAAGAGCCGAAGAAAATCACCGACTGGTTCACCCCCGGCAAGGGCTGCCATCGCTTCGATTTCGACGGCGACTACGCCTACACTTCGGCCACCGAAGACGGCTACGTCGGCACGATCATGAAGATCGTCGACCTGCGCAACCCCTCCAAACCCACCGAGGTCGGCCGCTGGCACATGCCGGGGCAATGGCTCGCGGGCGGCGAAACGCCGACATGGCAGGGCACGGAGCATCGCTGCCACCATCCGTTGCGCATGGGCAACCGCCTGTACACGAGCTACTGGCTCGGCGGCCTCGTGATCCTCGACATCGACGACATTACCAGGCCCAAGTGGGTCTCGGGGCTGGACTGGAGCCCGCCTTACCCGTGGCCGACGCACACCGCGCTGCCGGTGCCTTTCCTCGTGCGCGGCCGCAAGATGATGATCGTCGCCGACGAGGACGTGACGCGCGAAGAGAACGCGCCGCCTTCGTTCCTGTGGATCGTCGACATCACCGACGAGAAGCACCCGGTGCCGATCGGCACCTACCAGGTCGAGGCGGAAGACGGGCGGCCCGCGCCCACGTTTACCGGCTGCCACCAGCCCTGCGAGAAAGTCACCGGCACCGAGATCCCGGTGGCGTGGTTTGCGCACGGCCTGCGCGTGGTCGATTTCTCGAACCCGCACGCGATGAAGGAGGTCGCGTGGTACATGCCGACGCCGGCACAGGGACCCAGAGTGCAGAGCAACGACGTGACGGTCGATGACCGTGGGCTGATCTACCTGCTGGACCGCGTGCGCGGCCTGCATATCCTCGAGCGTACCTAGGCCCGGCTAATGCTGCCATTTTTGGCGGGAACCCCGCTCCCCTGGCGGCTTTCCCGTCAAAATGCTGCCATGCTCAGTTCGGCTTGGCGCCGGTGGTCCTGACGATCCTCGCCCACTTGGCGACGTCGGCCCGCACGATGGCGGCAAACTCTTCCGGCGTGTCGGTGACGGGCTCCGCGCCCTGGTTCGAAAATGCGTCGCGCACTTCGGGCGTGGCGACGATCTTGCGGATTTCCGCGTTCAGCCGGTCGACGATCGGCCGGGGCGTCCCGGCGGTAGCAAGGATCCCGTACCAGGACACGGACTCGTAGCCCGGCAGCCCGGACTCGGCGACAGTGGGGTACTCGGGCGCCGTGGGGCTGCGCCTGGCGCTCGTGATCGCGATCGCCTTGGCCTTGCCCGACTTGACGAGCGGCGCCGAGCTGAACACCGGCACCACCGACATCTGCACGTCGCCGTTGCTCAGGGCCGTCATCATCGGGCCGAAACCGGTGTAGGGCACGTTGAGCATCTCCACTCCGGCCATGCTCGTGAACAGCGCAGCGGACAACTGCAGCAGGCTGCCGGTCGAGGCGTACGCGAACTTGCCCGGCTGCGCCTTGGCCGCCGCGATCAGCTCCTGCACGTTCTTGGCCGGCACCGAGGGATGCAGCAGGATGAGGTTGGGGAAAACCGCCACGCGCGTCACCGGCGCGAAGTCCTTCACCGGGTCGTAGGTCGGCTTGTCGTAGAGGCTGAAGTTGATGGCGTGCGTGCCGGTCGTGCCCATCACCAGCGTGTAGCCGTCGCCGAGCGCCTTGGCCGCCACTTCGGCGCCGATCGAACCGTTCGCGCCGCCGCGGTTCTCGATGTAGACCTGCTTGCCCAGGCTGTCCGAAAGTTTCTGGGCCACGAGCCGCGCGGCAAGGTCGGTCGCGCCGCCGGGCGCGAAGGGCACGACCATGCGCACCGGCTTGGTCGGCCATTCCTGCGCGGAAGCGCAGAGCGCGGTGGCCAGCAGGGCGCAAAGCAAAAGGGCGGCGGGTTTTTTCATGGTCGTGCTCGCAGGGGAGAATGCGGCCATTAGAGGGGAAAAGGCCGCGGCCGTAAAGTTGCTGGGTTTACCCCGGTTGCTCCGGCACCGCAGGCGGATCGCCTTCTTCCGGCTTCTTCGAATGCGATCCGTGCTCTTTCGCGTAAACCCAGGTGTACTCGGCGCCCAGCAGGAAGATCTGCGCGGAGTAGTAGACCCACGCGACAAGCACGACGAGCGATCCCGCGGCGCCAAAGCCCGAGGCGATCGTGCTCTTGCCGAGGTACAGCCCGATCAAAACCTTGCCCACCGTGAAGAGGAGCGAGGTGACGGCCGCGCCTGTCCAGACGTCATGCCAGGAAATTTTCGCGCGCGGCATCAACTTGTAGATCATCGCGAAGAGCACCGTGAAGATCCCGAACGAGACGGCGAAGTTCAGGATCTGCAGCAGGATCTCCCAGCCCTCGAACCATCCGCCATACCATTTGCCGAGCGCGGAAAGTCCGGCGCTGACCACCAGCGACACGATGAGCAGGAATCCCAGCCCGAGCACCAGCCCGAACGAAAGCAGCCGCGTGCGCAGCATATGCAGGATGCCCGATTCCTCTTTCGGCGCGGGCGTACGCCAGATGCGGTCGAGCGCGCTCTGCAGCTCCCCGAATACCGCCGTGGCGCCCAGTACCAGCATCACGATCCCGACGATCATCGCCAAGGGTCCTTCGCCGCCGGTACTCGCGGACTTGAGCATGCCTTCGACGGCCACCGCGCCCTCTTCGCCCATGACGCCACGCAACTGGCCGAGAATTTCACCCTGCGCGGCTTCCTGCCCGAAGATCATCGCGGCTACCGCGATCACGATCAGGAGGAGCGGGGCGAGCGAGAAAAGCGTGTAGTACGAAAGCGCGGCGCCCATGCTCGGCGCGTAGTCGTCCTGCCAGGACTTGAACGCTTCCTTGATCAGGTACCACTGCCGGCCAACGAAGCCGGGGTTGGCCGCGGCTACGGCCTTGGCTGCGTCCGCGTCCTTGGATTGATCGACGACCACAGGGAAGGATCGCGGATCCGGCTTCGCGGCCTTGGCGCCGCCGAAGATCCCGAGGAGCGGCAGGAGGCGCTGGCCCCATTTGAACAAGGTAGACGTGCCCCCCAGGTTCATGGGGAATCGCATGCGCATACGCGGGGGGGCCTTCACCTTGACCTTCGCGTGCTTGTGCATGCGCAAGTAGGTGAGAGCACCGGCGACAGCGGCGCTCGCGGCCACGCCCCCGATCACATACGGGGACTTCACGATCTTGAAGGCCTCCCGCTGGATGCCCTTTACATGAGCGGAGAGGTCCGCCCTGGCCGCGCGAATGCGCTGCTCAGCCGATTCGAGTTCAGCGGCGGCCATAGTCGGATCTCTCCTCGCGTAACGCTCAGGCCGGAACGCGCAGCACCTGTCCCGGGTAGATCTTGTCGGGACTGGTCAGCATCGGCTTGTTGGCTTCGAAGATCTTGTTGTACTGGTTGGCGTCGCCGTAAACCTCCTTGGAGATCTTCGAGAGCGTGTCGCCCGACTTGACCGTATGGAACCTGGCGTCGGCCCCGGCACTGGAAGTCACCGACATCTTGTCGTCGACCTTGGCCACGTTCATTACGTTGCCCGCGGCGATCACGACCTTCTCCTTGGTCTCCTTGTCGGCGGCGGTGCCGCTGACGGTGGCCGTGAAGGTTGCGCTGTCGTAGGCCACGTTCAACCCGCTCACATCGAGCCCGAGCCCCGAGATGTACTTCTTGATGGCCTCGCCGTTGGCCACGTCCTGGGCTTGCTGGTTGAGCGGGGCGGCCGCGCCGGCGGCGGGTGCGGGCGCGGCTGCCGCGCTGCGGGGGGTGAAAAGCTTTTCTCCAACGTCTTTCATGAAATCGAACAGGCTCATGTCATTCTCCTTGGGCAAGACAGGGTGCGTCGTGCGACGGCCTGCGGGACAAAAGTGTGCTGTCGCCGCTTCGGCTACTCTGTGCGCTCGTGCACTAAGTCACGAAAAGCTTTGCCCTACGATGACTCACCTACTGTTTCCTGGAGGATGCAATGCTGAAAATCATCAGGAGGTGGTGCGCGAGCGGGACTGGCGGGTAGAGGTGCGGCGGTAGTGGTCCCAGGTCGCGTTCATGAGCTTGTGGGCCAGGTCGCGCCGGGTGCGCAGGTGGTTGGTGATCTCGACTGTAGTGCGGCCGCGCGCAAACGCGCGCCTTGCGAGGTGGTCCGCCGGCAGCTCGGCGAGGATCGTCTGGACTTCGCGGTCGGCCTGCTCGTCGCGGCCGGCTTGGCCGAAGTGGCCGAAAAGGTCAATTCTCGTACCCATCGCGCGAGCCCTTCAGTTCGCCCTGTGGCTTGCCGGGGCCGGCGCGCCTTGGGGAAGGAATCCGGGATTCCAGTGCGGAAGGTCGCCTTCGGGGGCGAAGGTGAGGAAGGTGTTGCACAGCAGGCAACGGTAGAACTTCGCCCCGGAAGATTTCGCGCGCCCGGACTGAACGAGGTACTCATGCGGGTACTCATGCGGTTCGTCGAGAGAACGGGTGCCGTTCTGGAGTGCCGTGCAGTCGGGACAGGTCCTGCTCATGATTCCTCCGGTAAACGATAGTGCGCCGATGTGACAGGGTCCACAGTATCGAAAGGTTCCCCGCCGATCTGTAGGCGCGCCGGGCGATCGGCTGTAGGCAGGGTGCTGACCGGCCAAGGGTAAAGGACAAGCGAAACATGGCATTCAGGATCGGCATCGACCTGGGAGGGACCAAGACCGAGATCGCGGCGCTGGACGATTCGGGCACGATTGTCGAGCGTGTGCGCGTGCCTACGCCCGCCGGGGACTACCTGGCCACCCTCGGGGTGCTGGCCGGGCTGATCGACGATGTGGAGCGGTCGCTGGGGGTCGCCGGCCAGCGCAAGGCGACGATCGGGATCGGCACGCCGGGCTCGCTTTCGCCGCTGACCGGCCTCCTGAGGAACGCGAATTCGGTTTGCCTGAACGGGCATGCCTTCAAGCAGGATTTCGAGCAAGTGCTGGGCCGCCCGGTGCGGGTCGAGAACGACGCGAGCTGCTTTGCGCTGTCCGAAGCGGCCGACGGGGCCGGGCGGGGCGCGCCGATCGTCTTTGGCGTGATCATGGGCACGGGCGTCGGCGGAGGCATCGTGATCAACGGCCGGGTCCTTACCGGGGCGAACGCCATCGGATGCGAGTGGGGGCACAACTCCTTGCCCTGGCCGAAGCCGGGCGAGTTTCCCGGTCGGTTCTGCTTTTGCGGCCGGCGCGGCTGCATCGAGACCTTCCTGTCAGGGCCGGGCATGGCCGCGGACCATGTACAGGAAGGCGGCCAGCCCCTGACGGCGAAAGAGATCGTTGCCGGGGCCGCGGCGGGCGACGCGCAGTGCGAAGCCACGCTGGCGCGCTACGAAGAGCGGCTGGCTCGCGCCCTCGCGTCAGTGGTCAACATCATCGACCCCGAGGTCATCGTGCTCGGTGGGGGCCTCTCGAACGTAGAGCGTTGGTATGCGTCGGTGCCCGGACTTTGGGATAAATACATTTTTTCAGATGTAGTCACCACGAAGCTGGTTCGCAACGTCCACGGCGACTCCAGCGGGGTGCGCGGCGCAGCGTGGCTTTGGACCCCGGATGAGGCCGCCCGGCTCTGAAAAAAGCCCTGACAAGTTATTACCAGTGTGCGAAATCTCACGGATTGCTCTCGCCCTATAATCCGCACCTTCCCCTTGCGAGCAACACCCATAAAAGATGGCCGAAATCAATTACACGGCGGTGGTCGCCAAGGATCTCGAAGACCTGATCCCGGTTTTCATCAGCAACCGCACGAAGGAAGTCGACCTTTTGCGCACTGCGGCAGGCGCGGGCGACTACGAGCAGCTCAGTCAGATCGGGCACCGCATGAAAGGCGTGGGCAATTCCTACGGGTTCGCGCCAATTTCCGATTTCGGCAAATTGATCGAGGATAATGCGAAAAAATCGGACAAGGCCGCCATCGACGGCGTGATCGGCGCCTACGTCGAATACCTCTCCAGGGTGCGGATCGTCTATGAGTGAAGAGCAGTCCTTCAGGGTGCTCGTCGTCGATGACGACCCGGATATGGCTGCCTTTCTCGCCCTGCTGCTGAAGAAGGAAGGAATGCGCACCGACATCGTCCAGGACGGGGATTCGGCGCTGGTGCGTGTAATGAGCGACCCGCCCGACCTGATCCTGCTCGACGTGATGCTGCCGGGGATCACGGGCTTCGAGATCTGCCAGCGCCTGAAATCCGAGGAGGCCACCGCCCTGATCCCGATCGTGCTGATCACGGGCCTCGAAGACCAGCAGAGCCGCATCCGGGGCATCGAGTCCGGCGCCGACGATTTCCTCTCGAAGCCCGTCAAACGCGAGGAGCTCGTTGCGCGCGTGAAAACCCTGCGCCGACTCCACGAAACCCGCAAGGAGCTCGAAAGCCGGCGCCTGGCGGCCGAAGTGGAGCGCAAGGAGGCGATCCGCAAGACGTTCTCGCGCTATATCTCGCCGCGCCTGGCCGACCGGATCATTGGCGACACGGGGCAGAGCAGCGATATTTTCGCCAAGGCCCAACGCTCGCAAGTGGTGGCAATGTTCGCGGACCTGCGCGGGTTCACCAGCCTGACCGAGCGCACCGAAGTCGGCCGGGTCGTAGAGATGCTCAACGAGTATTTCTCGATCCTGTCCGAAGCCGCGTACCGCTACGAAGCGACGATCTTCAACATGGCGGGTGACGCGCTGCTGGTGGGCTTCAACGTGCCGTTCCCCCAGGACAAGCCGGCCGAGCGCGCGTATCACTGCGCGCGGGAGATGCTTACCCGGTTCGCGCCGATCGCCGCGCAGTGGGAAGCCGAACAAGGCATCGGCACCGGCGTTGGCATCGGCATCTGCATGGGCGAGGCGGTCATCGGCAACGTCGGCTCGCCGCATTACATGAGCTACACGATCATCGGCAACCCGGTGAACAGTGCCGCGCGCCTCATGCAGCTCGCGCAGCCTTACGAGGTGCTCGTCTGCGACGAAGTCTACAAGTGCCTGCGCGACATCGTCCCCGCCGCCCAGATCGAAGCGCGCGGCGATGTCACGCTTCGCGGCCGGACCGACCCGATCAAGGTCTACAACGTGAAGGTTCCCCTCCCTGAGGCAACGGCGGCGCGGGCCTGAACGGATGCGCGTCCTGATCATCGATGACGACGAGGACCTGCGTAATCTGCTCTCGCACTACATCAAGCAGCAGTGGCCGCAGGCCGAGGTGGAGGAGTTCGATCCGCTCACGCGGGATTTGCCGGGCGACGAGTTCCCCATCGCGAGCTACGACCTCATCATCCTCGACTACATGCTCGGCCGCGGGGACGGGCTGGAGTGGCTGCGCGAGTTCAAGGCGCGGCTCGATTGCCCGCCGGTCATCTTCCTGACCGGCGCGGGCAACGAAGTCATCGCCGTGCGCGCGATGAAGTTCGGCGCCGACGACTACCTGCGCAAGCAGGAGCTCACGCGCGAGCGGCTGCTCAACTCGATCCGCGACAGCACGCAGAACAAGATCGAGCGCACGCTTTCACCGGAAGTCGCCGCGCGGCTCGAAGGCCAGACGCTCGGCGCGCGCATCGACGTCCCGGGCATCCGCATCCTGCACATGATCGGCGAAGGCGGCATGTCGCGCGTGTATCTCGCCTCTCGCGAGAAGGACGACGAGCCGCTCGTGGTCAAGATCCTGCGCACCGAGGTGACCGAGGACAAGAGCTCGCTGGCCCGGTTCCTCGAGGAATACGCCCTCATCGAGCGCATCAAGAGCCCGCATGTGGCGCGCATCCACGGCCACGGGGTTTCAAAGGGCCATGCCTACCTCGTGATGGAGTTCTTCGACGGCGGCGATCTCTCCCAGCGGCTGGAGGGCAAGCCCATGGAGCCGGCCGCTGCGCTCAAGATCTTCCGCGAGCTCATGTTCGCGCTGGGCGACATCCACGAGACCGGCGTCCTGCATCGCGACCTCAAGCCGCAGAACCTGATGTTCCGCAACGACGGCAGCCTGGCGATCGTGGATTTCGGCATCGCCAAGCATGTCGACGCGGTGGACCGCACCGGCCACGGCGAGATCCTCGGCACGCCGCGCTACATGAGCCCGGAGCAGGTGCAGGGCAGGGCGCTGGACCTGCGCACGGACATCTACAGCGCGGGCGTGCTGCTCTACCAGATGCTGACCGGGGAGCACCTTTTCAGCGGCGCAACGGCGCTGGAGGTGGCGCTGCATCACTTGAACACGCCTCCGCCGGCGATGCCCGAAGCACTGGACCAGTACCAGCGCCTGGTCGACAAGCTGGTCGAGAAAGACCGCGATGCGCGCTTCAGAAATGCGGACGAGGTGCTCGGGTTCCTGTCGAGGAAGTTTTACCAGGCTGAGGCGGAGACGCACTGAAGGGATTGCTTTTCCCTCCAGAGGTGTCCTGGCGGGTTGGATTTACCCCATGTCTCCCTCTTTTGAACATTCAAGTGGTTGCGCGTACGCGCAACGCATCGAATGTTCAAAAGAGGGAGATTCGACGCCCTCCAGAACCGCTCTGCCCGTTGAAGCAGCGCTCAACGCGCAGCCTCAAACCCGCTAAGGCAGCCCCGCCCAGATCGCCCGCAACTGATCGGGCAGGTCCTTCGGTGAAAAAGGCTTCGACACGATGCCGGCCGCGCCCAGCGAAAGCAGTTCGGCATGGTCCTTCTGCGTGGCCTTGGCGGTGATGAAGACCACGGGGTAGTCGGCCGTCTCAGGCAGTTCGCGCATGGTCTTCAGCAGCGTCGGCCCGTCCATGCCGGGCATCATCCAGTCGAGCATGACGAGGTCGGGCTGGAACGCCTTGATGCCGTCGATGGCCTTGAGCGGATCGCTTTCGATCTTGACCGTCATTTTGCCGATGCGCTCGAGCGACACGCGCACGATGCGCTGGATGTCCTCGTCGTCCTCGGCATAAAAGACCTTCTGTAGCGGCGTGGCGGGCATGAGTTTCCTGGCGAGATGCTCTGGTCAGGCGTGCGATTTGTATACCGGCAGCTCGAACCAGAAAACGGTCCCGCCGCCGTCGCGGCTGTCGAAGCCGATCGAGCCGTCCATCATCTCGATCAGACGCTTGCAGATCGCCAGGCCCAGCCCCGTGCCGCCCTTGGCGCGGGTGTCGGCCGAGTCGGCCTGCGCGAACCGGCCGAAGATGCGGTTGCGGAAGTTTTCCGGGATGCCTGCGCCGCGATCGGCCACGGATACTTTGACCCTGCCGTCCTTCTCGGTCATGCCGATCTCGACGTTTCCGCCGCTCGGGGAAAACTTGGCGGCATTCGAGATGAGGTTGGTCATCACCTGCAACAGGCGCTTGCGGTCGGCGTGCACCACGATGTCGCGCACGCCATGGGTGGCGAGCTTGACCTCGTAGCGGTCAGCGAAGCCCTGGTTCAGCTTCACCGATTCGCCCACCAGCTCGTCCATGGGCATCGGCTCGGGGAAGAGCGTGAGCTTGCCCGACTCGATCTTCTCGATGTCGAGGATGTCGTTGATGAGGTCGAGGAGGCGCTGGCCGTTGCGCTCGGCGACTTCGGTGAGCTCGGCCTGGTCGGTGTTGAGGTCGCCGAGCACGCCCGAGTTCACCAGCTGGAGCGAGCCGATGATGGAGGTGAGCGGTGTGCGCAACTCGTGCGAAAGGGTGGAGGTGAACTCCTGCTTGAGGCGGTCGGCCTCGAGCTGCTGGGTGATGTCCCGGCCCTGGGCGATGATCGAAATGATGCTGCCATCGGAGTTGACCAGGGGCGTCACGGTCCATTCGCACACGACTTCGATGCCGTCGCGCCGGGGGTTCGCGATCTTCAGCCCGGCCATGGACTCGCGCGTCTTCAGGAGGCCCTGCCATTTCTCCTCGAATTCCGCGTGGTACGACGGGCGTACGAGGATCTTGATCGAAGCGCCTTTTTCGACCAGCTCGCCTGCCGGGTAGCCGAAGAGGTTCTCGGCCTCGCGGTTCACCTCCTGGATGCGGCCTTCGCGGTCGAGCTCGAGCACCGCGATCGGCGCTCGCTCCGCGAAGAGGGCGAGCTTGCGGCCCGAGGCTTCGACCTGGCGGCGCACTTCCTCGAGCTCGATCAGCTGGCGCTCGAGGCGCTGGTTGAGCTCGGTGTAGTCCTCCGTGAGGCGGCCGTACGACACGCGCAGCCGGTAGCCCGAGACGAAAACCTGGTTCAGGCGGTAGGCCACCGAGACGTTGATCGCGAAGAAGATCGGGATCATGAACGACAGCTCGGTGAACAGGCGCGAGCCGAACGTGAGCAGCACGACCTCGAAAGGCAGCATGACGCCGATCGCGTAGAGCGCGTACACCCACCAGACCGCCGAAAAGAGCGGCAGGCCGCCGGCGGCCATGCCCGCGAGCACGAAAGCGAGGAAGACCTGTTGCTCGTCGGTGTGGCCGGGGAAGAACACTGCGCCTGCGAAGCCCCAGGTGACGCCCGCGGCAAGCGCGCCGATTGCAAAGCGGCGCAGCCAGCTTTCGGGGTTCGTGTCGCGGTTGCGCGCGTACCGGTAGCCGACCACGAGCAGGGTCCACGCCACGCAGACCACGACCATGAGGATCGTCCAGAAGATCACGAGCTCGCCGATCTTCGCCGAGGAATAAAGCTCGAACGCGAGGATCGTGCCAATGACCAGCGTCACCGCGATGCCGAGCGGCGCCTGGCGATAGAGGAGTTCGACCTGGTCGGCGAGGACCCGCGAGCGATCTGCGCGATCGCGCGTCTGGTCCGGCGCTGTAGTTGTTATCGGATGCGCTGCCATGCTGGCGCGCATTATAGGGTGAAACACCCGATCATCCGGGTCCCGCCCGGGCAGGATTCACGAAGATTTACCTAAATTTCAGTCGCGTTCAGAACGCCCGGTCATTGCGAATGATTCCCACGGCGATGCCTTCGATCGCGAGCTCATCGGTGCGCAGGTCGAGCTCGATCGGCGCGAAGTCCGGGTTCTCTGCAACCAGCTGCACCGAATGCCCGCGGCGGCGCAGGCGCTTGACGGTCACTTCATCTGCGATGCGCGCGACCACGACCTGCCCGGTGCGCGCCTCGCTGGTTTTGTGGACCGCGAGCAGGTCGCCGTCGAGGATGCCGATATCGCGCATCGAGAGGCCTTTGACCTTGAGAAGGTAGTCGGCGCGCGGCGTGAACAGGTTGGGATCGACCTGATAGCGGCCTTGGACGTGCTCCTCGGCGAGGATCGGCGCTCCTGCGGCGACGCGCCCGATGACCGGCAGTTCCATGAGCCGGCCGGGCCGGTGTCCGGGCCGCCCTTCGTTGACGCGAATGCCGCGCGAGGCGCCGGAGAGGATGTCGATCGCGCCTTTTTTCTCGAGGGCGCGCAGGTGCTGCTCGGCCGCGTTGACCGAACGGAATCCCATGCGCGCCGCGATCTCTGCGCGAGTCGGCGGGAAGCCCGACACCTCGGTGAGCTCGCGGATGAGTTGCAGGATCTCGGACTGGCGCTCGGTAAGCTGTTCCATCGACGGTACCCCGTACTGTGTCCCTGACCAGTGGAATTATATCCAGTAGTCTAAAAAACGCAAGCAGGACCTGGGGTTACAAAGGCCGGCGGGCGGTCGGGGTTTTGCGAGGGTTTACAATGGGGATCCAGGAGAAACGCTTTTGATCATCCAGTCGCTGCTCGACACCGACCTGTACAAGTTCACCATGATGCAGGTCGTCCTGCATCACTTTCCCGGTGCCCAGGTCGAGTACAAATTCAAGTGCAGGAACCCCGGCGTCGACCTCACGCCGCATCTGGAGGAGATCCGCGCGGAAATCGGCGAGCTCAGCACGCTTCGCCTGCGCGACGAGGAACTTGCCTATTTGCGCAACCTGCGCTTCATGAAGTCGGACTTCGTCGATTTCCTGGCGCTGTTCCATTTCAACGCCAAGTACGTGCGCGTGGAGCCGGATCCGAAATCGCCCGGCGAGCTCGACATCACGATCCACGGGCCGTGGCTGCACACGATCCTCTACGAGATCCCGATCCTCGCGATCGTGAGTGAAGTGTATTTCCGCCGCACCCGGCCGGGCGCAAGCCTCGACGAAGGCCGCCGCCGCCTGCTCGACAAACTGGACACCGTGCGCAAGCTGGATCCGGCGCTCGAATTCAAGATTTCGGACTACGGCACGCGCCGGCGCTTTTCGCTTGCCTGGCACGAGGAAGTCATCCGCACCATCAAGGACAAGGTCCCGCGGCTCTTCGCCGGAACCTCGAACGTCTGGCTCGCGATGCGCAACGACCTCACTTCGCTCGGCACGGTCGCGCATGAATACATGCAGGCCTGCCAGGCGCTCGGCCCGCGATTGCGCGATTCGCAGGCTTTCGCATTCGAGATGTGGGCCAAGGAATACCGCGGCGACCTCGGGATCGCGATCTCCGACACCTATGGGATGGACGCTTTCCTGCGCGATTTCGACCTCTACTTCTGCAAGCTGTTCGACGGCGCGCGGCAGGATTCGGGCGACCCGCTCGAATGGGGCGAGAAGCTGATCGCGCATTACCTCAAGAATCGCGTCGACCCGAAAACGAAGACGCTGATCTTTTCCGACAGCCTGACGATTCCCAAGGCCGTTGAGATCGCGCGCCAATTCTCGGGACGCGCGCGCCTGGCCTTCGGCATCGGCACCAACCTCACCAACGACGTCGGGTTCGATCCGCTGCAGATCGTCATCAAGATGACCGAGTGCAACGGGCAGCCGGTCGCCAAGCTTTCGGACTCGCCCGGCAAGACGATGTCCAAGGACGAGGGCTACCTGCGCTACCTGCGCCAGGTGTTCGGCGTGGAAGGATAGAGGGATCGGGTGATAGAGGGGGAACGATGTTCCCCCTCAGGCTCCCCCTCCGTTCGCACTGGCGGATACTTCAATGGAAACGACCGAAGAAAAGCGCTTAAGGCACACGGCCATTGCGGTCGTCGCGACTTGTTTCCTGCTCAACATGCTCGGCCGGGGGAGCGGGGACACGTACATCGTTTTCCTCGGGCCGCTCGAGAAGGAATTCGGCTGGTCGCGTTCGCAGCTGACCGGCATCTACTCGGTCTACCTGCTGGTGGGCGGCGGACTCGCGCCGCTGGTGGGGATGTTCTTCGACCGCTACGGCCCGCGCCTTGTCTACACCACAGGCATCACGTGCCTTGCAGTGGCGTTCGTGCTCGGCGGTTACCTCACCAGCCTGTGGCAGTTCTACACGTTCATGGGCGTCATGGTCGGCATCGGCAGCGGACTGGCCGGCATGGTGCCGGCTTCCGGCCTCCTGACGCGCTGGTTCCGCGCGCGGCTGTCCACGGCGATGGGCATTGCGTTCGCCGCGACAGGCATGGGCTCGCTGACCTTTGTGCCGCTCGCGCAGGCGATGCTCAGCGAGTTCGACTGGCGCATGACCTATCGCATCATCGGTGGCGGCATGCTCCTGCTCGTGCCGGTGGTGGCTCTGGGCATCCCATGGAAAAAGTTCGCGGCCGGCCATCCGGCTTTTCGGACGCCGAGCCGCATGAGGGAAATGGCCGCGCAGGGCTGGACGCTCGGCGCGGCAATGAAGACGCCGCTCTTCTGGGCGCTGGCGCGCGTGTTTTTCTTCACGTCGCTCGGCATGTTCACCGTGGTCGTGCAGTCGGTGGTGTTCTTCATCGATGCGGGGTTCTCCCCGCTGGTCGCGGCAACCGCGTTCGGCGTGACCGGGATGCTCTCCGTGGCAAGCGTCGCGGCCAGCGGGCCGCTTGCGGAGCGGTTCGGCGTCCGGCGCACCGTGGCGGTGAGTTTCGTCGGATCGGCGCTGGGCGTCGCGCTGATGCTCGTGCTTTCGTTCAGGCCGTGGCTGATGCTGCTCTGTGCGTACGTGCTGATCTTCGGCTTGTGCCAGGGGATGCGGGGGCCGATCGTGTCTTCGATTACCACGCGGCATTTCGCCGGTCCCAGGGTCGCGACGATCTACGGGATGATTTTCACGTTCAACGCCTTCGGCTCGGCCTCAGGCTCGCTCATCGGCGGTGCGTTGCACGACCTCACCGGCGGCTATCGCATCGGGTTGCTCTTCGCGCTGTGCTCGATGGCCATCGCGGTCACCACTTTCTGGACCGTGCCGGCGCTTAGCAAGGTGAAATGAAAAAGGGGCCGGCTTGCAACCCGGCCCGCCCTTTTATGCGGCTCCTGCCGCCGCGGGGACCCAGAGCCCCGGATTGAGGTTGTCCGGGCGATCTTCAGCCAGCAGAGGGTCGGGCACCGG
>ENA-ORBV01006616-ORBV01006616.1-microbial-mat-metagenome-genome-assembly--contig:-NODE-6616-length-20317-cov-7.479545_pt1 | contig 20317 bp, 15 predicted proteins | sample MGYA00237777_ERZ505514 | MGnify/ENA primary metagenome ERZ505514 (study PRJEB26160, sample SAMN06269048) | microbial mat metagenome | isolation source: Oligotrophic lake microbial mat | place... | reverse complement strand
GGTATGTGCGTTTTCCCTCTCCTCTGGTCAATAGGCCTGACCGCAGCCGCGCTTTCCGCCCAATCCGCGGCTGGTATTCCGCCGGAATGGGAGACCCGTAAGCTGCTGGACAGTCTGGTTGCAAATTCCAAAAAGCTCGGTCCGCTGGTTGATGAAATCAACCCCTCCGATTGGAAAGAAAAGGGAGCCCCGGACGCTTACCAGGCGCAGTGGCAGAGCGTTCGCGGCGCTCTTGGCGGTCTGCAATCGACCGCGTCTCAATTGGCGAAAGAACCGGCGCGGCTGAGTTTCGCTTTGGACACGCTGTTCCGGCTGGACGGTTTGAACGTATATCTGGGTTCGCTGGCGTCTGGCGTGCGGCGCTATCAGAACCCGGCGCTGGCGGACCTGCTCATGGGCGTTGCCGATGAGAACGCGGCGAATCGGGAAAGCCTGAAACAGTATGCGCTCGATCTGGCGGCGTCAAAAGAAGGGGAAATGAAAGTGATGGAAACGGAAGCGCAGCGGTGTTTAAGCATCATCGTCAAACAGCCGCCGCCGGCGAAACCGCGGCCGGCCGCTCCGCCGAAGGCAATACATAAGGATCCGAAGTGACCATTTCCACCCATTTTGCATGTACGATCTGCGCCGAACCATCCACGCAAATTTGTGCATGGTGTACCAAGGACACATGCCAGTCGCACCTTTGCGGGCGCTGCCGCCGCTGCTCGGATTGCTGCCCGTGTGAGCGGCCATTGTCGAGCGACCCAGTACTAACCGCAAACGAACCGACCAGAACTTAACCGGGATTGGCCCCGACTACCCTCCCATTTAGCCGCCCAAGCCGGGAACGCGCCGAGGGACGGTTACTTTCCGCTTCGCAGTGGCCATCTGCCCGCCAGCAGATTGCAAGAGGGTGAGTTCTTCCTTGTTCACCTGAGGATGTTGTTCCGGAGTGTTCCGAAAGTAGACGGCCCAGAAAGCTGCGAGTACGATGCCAATAAGGCCCAAGGCAAAGAATGCCTGTCTCCAGCCGTAGTTCACGATGAGGACGCGCGGCGCCTGGCGGGCAACCACGGCAGGATGGCGCGCGATGCAGCAGGGAATGCGGCGGCTTCGCCCACCCGAAGAGAAACCGGGTGACGCTAAAAGAGAGAAAGCCATAAGCCAGTCCTGTCGCGGCTGTGAAGACAGACCACCAGGCGACCGCCGCGTCCAGAATCCAGCGCGGCCCGTATCGGTCGGCCATCCGTCCGGCGGGGACCTGAAAAAGTGTGTAGGCCACATTGAAGGCAGACGCAGCCCAACCCATTTGGATCTTGTCGATTTCAAACTCACGCATAAGAGTGGGGGCGGCAACGCCGATGCAGGTGCGGTCCATATACATCACGAAGGCCACCAGGAACGTGAGCATCAGCACTCGGCGCCGGACATGCGTAAGGGCGACTGTGACCGTGTCCCTGAAGCGATGGCCGATTGGAGGCGGCTTCTGAGCTGGCGGCCTGTCGTGCTCGGCTGACATACCCTGGCAGGCAAGCATAACACTACCCTTGATGGCGACTGTGGCAAGGGCACCCTGGAAAGCCGAAACGCCGGAATCGTTGGCGAGGGCGCTCGGGCTCGGCGGAATCGAGGCGCAGGAGTGGTTGGTCCAGCACGCCCTGCTCAAGCGTCTACGGCAGGCGGTTAAAGCCGAGGGTCTAACGCACGCCGCAGTCGCGCGGCGCGGCGGCTCCTCCCGGGCCAGGGTCACGTCCATATTAAAAGGCAGCCTCGACAACGTATCGAGCGACTTGCCGATTCGGCTCCTTGGCGCATTCCGCTACCGGGTTCGAGTTTCGGTTACCCGTTTAGTCTCGGCGGCATAGCATTCCGGTCAGGCTTTTCCACGCGGTCGCCGGGCGGCGATTACTACCGGACAATTGACGGTTTCAGGGATTCCGGCGGTAACGTTGATTCCGGAAGAGTTACGGTTGCGCTATCGTGGAATTCAGCGCGATATTCCGGCTGACCTGAATCGTTTCATTTTTTCGCTAATCTTTGTTAGTAAGGATCTCTTGGAATCATGACAAGGCATGTGGTAAGAGCGCCCTCTTCGAACACCGGAGACGTGGTGAAGAAGCCCGGGCTTACCCTGCCGCCAAAACTTTTGGACAAGGCGGTGTCGCGGCTATGTTTCATTGCAATGATCAGCGCCGTCTCGACGGTCGCTTTCTTTTTGGCCGACGGGTACTTGCAGCCGGAAGCCGCGGCAGTGCAAAAGCACCCGTTGATGCGGCTGCTAGCGCTTTCGATGGTACTGCTATCATTCGCTTTTTTTGGATTGCACCGGGCGGGCTGGTTTTCCAAGCAGACGATTCTGTATATCGGCGGGTGCTTTCAGGTTTTGATCGCATTCGCAATTTCCCTGGCGGAATGTACGCTGGTGAGCACTCCGAATCAACCGGTGGTTGGAGTTTCCGCCACCGCATTATGGCTGGTGCTATGCGGAGTTCTGATTCCGAACACGCCGCTGGCGAATCTAGCGGCCGGGGTTTTCACGGTGTTGGCCTGGCCGGCGGCGTACTGGACGGCGGCGCAGGTTTTCGGGTACGAGTTCATCGGCTGGAATCGCTTGGCCATGTGGATGATGCCGCTCTTCATGTCGTTGTTCTGGACCAATTTTTTGAGCCGCAATATGTACACCATGCATGTGGAATCCATTTACGCCGAAGATTTGGGCAGCTACAAACTGGAACGGGTGATCGGGCAGGGCGGCATGGGCGAAGTGTGGCTGGCGAGCCACCGGATGCTGGCGCGGAACGCGGCGGTGAAGCTGATCCGGCCGGAGATTCTTTCGGGGCAGAGTATGCGCGCGGAGTCGGTGATCCGGAAACGGTTCGAACGCGAGGCGCGGGCAACGGCGTCGCTGCGGAATCCGCACACCGTTGCGTTGTACGATTTCGGGGTCACGCAGGACCACATGTTCTACTACGTGATGGAACTGCTGGAGGGGATTGACCTGCAGACGATGGTGGATAAATTCGGCCCGATGCATCCAGGGCGGGTGAAGAACATTTTGATCCAAATTTGTGAATCGCTGGAAGAGGCGCACCGGCTGGGAATGGTGCATCGCGACGTGAAGCCGCGGAACATATTTCTCTGCAAAATGGGCTGGCAGCACGACTTCGCCAAAGTACTGGATTTCGGGTTGGTGAAGACGGCGATACGGGAAGACGAATCAATGATGACGATGGATGGATCGGCAACCGGAACACCGGCGTACATGGCGCCGGAAGTGGCCCTGGGCGGCGCGCTGGTGGACGGGCGGACGGATATTTACAGTCTGGGGTGCGTCGCCTATTTCATCTTGACCGGCGAGCTGGTGTTTTCCGAGGGCAGCCCGACAGCCATTGCGCTGGCGCACGTTCAGAAACAGCCTGTCCGGCCTTCCGAGCGGACGGAGCTGGCGATACCGGAGGGCTTGGAACGCGTAATATTGCAGTGCCTGGAGAAGGATCCGGCCAATCGGCCGCGGTCGGCGCAGGACTTGGCGCGGAAGCTGGAAGCGTTGCGCGATGTGCCCTTATTTTGCCGGGATCAGGCGGCAAACTGGTGGGAAACCAATGTGCCGGATCCGAGCGCGATGTTCGACCTAAGTTCCACAACCGCTGACGAGATCATCCCCTTCGAGCGCGCGCGGGTGTAAGTGCGAGCCGCGGCTTCGGAGTCCGAACTTCGCGTTCCGATGTTGCTGGCGATGGCCGGCACGGGGGCGATGATCGCCCATCAGGTGGCGGCGAAAGCGGTGCGCGACGGCTTTTTTCTGCAGCGGTTCGAGCCGTTGGATTTGCCGAAAATGGTAGTGGCGGCGGCACTCGTGAGCATCGGTTTGGCCGTGCTGTTTTCGCGGGTCAGTGAGCGATTCGGCCCGGCCCGCCTGGTACCGTATTCGTTTGCCGCCAGCGCCCTGTTGCATGTGGTCGAGTGGCTTTGGATTCCGCACGCGCCGCGCCAGATCGTGGTGTTTTTCTATCTGCATGTCGTGGGGCTGGGGGCGATCCTGCTTTCGGGCTTCTGGCTGCTGATGAGTGAAGTCTTTGACTTGCGGGAAGCGAAGAAGCGATTCGGGCGGATCGCCGGCGTGGGGACAGTGGGCGGCATTGCGGGCGGCCTGATGGCGGAGCGAATGGCGGCGTGGGCATGGAGCGAGCATTTGCTGCTTCTGCTGGCCATTCTGCACTTCGGGTGCGCCGGCATTGCGATGCAACTGCATCCACCGGAGCGGCGCGCCGCACGGCCGCGGAAAAGGGTGACAATACGCACGGCGTTTAAAGAAACGCCCCTGTTATGGCAGTTGGCGGCGCTGGTTTTTCTGGGGACATGCACGGCTTCGCTGTTGGACTATTTGTTTAAGTTGGGGGCGACGCTTTCCTTGGGCAAGGGATCGATGCTGGTGCGGTACTTCGCCTTTTATTACACGGCGTGCCAGATTCTGACCTTCCTGTTGCAGACGTTTTTGGCCAAGTATGCCGTGGAACGATTGGGAATCGCGAAGTCGGTAGCAAGTCTGCCGGTGGCGGTGGGATTGGGTTCGACCGCGGCGCTGTTGATCCCCGTATATCCGCTAGTGGTGGCACTTCGCGCGACGGAGGTGATCCTGCGCGGATCGCTGTTCCGGTCCGGCTATGAGTTTCTATACACGCCTGTGCCGCCGGCGGATAAGCGCGCGGTGAAGACCATTGTCGATGTGGGATTCGACCGGATGGGAGACGCGGTGGGTGCGGGCGCGGTGCAGGTGATGATATGGCTGGGGCCGACGCTGGCGCGGCCGGAAATTCTGGGTTTAGCGATGGTGCTGACGGCGATCAGCACGACGTTGGCGATGCGGCTGGAGGCATCGTACCGGGGCGTGCTGGAGCGCGGACTGGTGGAACGGGCGCGCGAAGACGGCGGCAGCGGTGAGGGCGATGAATCGCTGATGAACACGATGTTCGAGGGCATGCCTTCGCTGCCCGAATTTCAAACTGGCAGCGTGAAAGCGAAGCCTTTAAAGACCGCGACGGCGGGTGCGATGCCGGTGGCGACGCTGGTGGATTCGACGACGGAGCGAATGGCGGACCTCCGCAGCCGCGACACGCACCGGATAGATCGCGCGTTATCGAGCCAGGACGCCTGGGATGCGCTGCTGGTGCCGCAGGTAATTCGATTGCTCGCCTGGGACGAGGTGAGCGTAAGCTCGCGCAAATATCTGGAAAGGGGCGGCAATCGTATACTGGGCCAGATCATGGATGCGCTGACGGACCAGGATCTCGATTTCAGCATTCGGCGCCGCTTGCCGCGGCTGTTGGCGCGACTGGGCGAGCAGCGGAGCGTGGACGGCTTGCTGCGAGGTTTGGAAGATCCGCGATTCGAGATTCGCTATCAGTGCGGGCGTGCGCTGGAAAGGCTGAAACGCCGGCAGGAAGAGCTGGATTTCCGGAAGGCGACGGTGATGGCGGCGGTGGGACGGGAACTGATGGTGAGCCAGGCAATCTGGAATTCGCGGCGGCGCGCGGACATCAAAGAGGTATTGGCGGACGGCTACGAATTTCTGGATGAGATATTGCAGGACCGGGCGGACAGAAGCCTGGAGCATGTGTTCTCGCTGTTCGCGGTGGTGCTTCCGCGGGAACCGCTAATGGCTGCCTTCCGCGCGCTGCATCAGGACGACCGAATGTACCGGGGACTGGCGCTCGAGTACCTGGAAAGCACGCTTCCCGACGACATCAGGAAACGATTGTGGGAAGTGATCGAGGAGTCGCCGCCGGCCGCATCGGCGCGCGACGACGGCAAGATTTTGCAGGCGCTGCTGGATACGAACGCCTCGATTATTCTGCAGTTACGCAAGGCGGAGAATCGATCAGAATCCCATCCGCCGATGCTCGCGACCGAGCCGGGAAGCGATCCACAGCCAGATAAACGTCATGGCGACGTTGAACCAGGCGAACCCGGCAATACCGACCGATAGTTCGCTGCCCATCTTGACAATCCCGGCCTGCAGGACGTCACCGAAGCGCATGAAAAAAGTATCGACGGCCGCTTTGGCCTTGTACTTCTCGGCGCGGCTGGTGGGGAGAAATAGAGTATGGCGAATGGTGTTTTGCAGGGAATAGTCGGTGGCGTTCTCCAGGATTTTGGCGCCTCGAACAACGGCCAACGCGGGCGCGATGGCCATGACGGAATAACTCGTCAGCGCGAGACTGGGCAGTATATACAATGCCCCGCGGACGCCCATGAAATTGAAAATACGAGAGACAGCGAAGGTCTGTATCAGCAGTCCCAGCAGGTTGACCCAACTGAAATAGTCGCCGTAAAAGGCGCCAATATAGCGGCCCATCGCAGCTTCATCGCCGGCAAACTGGCGAGCCGCTTCCTCTTTGACGACCGAGCTCAGGAGAAACTCACCCGTCGTGTTGACGACGTTCAGGACGACGATCAGCAGCGCGACCATTCGCAGATAACGGCTTTGAAAAACCAGCTTGAAGCCGTTCTCGCCGGTAATGAGATCGTTGGCGTGTTTGTTCATCACCTGGTCGCCGCGCTGGGTCTCGACGCGGTTCGCCGCCCAAACGAGCGCGGCGCAAATTACCAGCACCGCGGCCGCTGTCGACATAAGCGCGTAAGGAGTGAACTTGTAGATCTTGAAAAGCCACGAAGCGGCTTGGGCGCCGAGCAGCGCTCCCAGGGACGCTCCGACGCCGATCATCGGGAACAGCCGTTTTCCCTGGCCTTCGGTGTAAATATCGTTCGCGAAGGCCCAAAACTGGCTAATCACGAAGACGTTGAAAATGCCTACCCAAATATAGAATGCGACGCCAATTTCAGCGCCGGCGAGGCCGAAAAATTGGAAGATCAATAAGTGCGACGCAAAAAACAGCGTGAGACCGACGACTAGTTTTAGACGATTGACCCTGGCGCCAACCAAGCCATACAAAGGAACCAGCAACATGAGGAGCGAGGCTTGGCCCGCCGAGGAATACGCTTTAACGGCCGCACCGCCTTCGACGAGGATTAACGGTTCGCGAGCGGTCTTCAACAGGTAGTACGAGCCTAACAACAGGAGCACATTCACGGTGAGTATGAGGGCGCCCAAGCCCTCGCCGGCGCGGACGTCGGCGAAAATAGACAGGAACTTTTCAATGGGGCCGCGGGGCTTTTCTCCCTCCACGTTAAACGCCGGGAAAGAGACTTGGCTCCGTAGTTCAGGAATGCTCTGATAGTCGGGTTTTTGGGCCATCGATCACCACGTTCGATCCAAGCCCACAATTGTACCCGAGCGGACGAAAACGTGAACGGATTGCTTGGGGAGGGAAGCGGCGGTGATCTCGGCGACGGCCCAGGGCGACGGACCGGAGGCGGGCGTCCGGGCGCCGGTCGCGTTGTCGAAAGCGAACCAGGCGATGCGGGTGTCTTTCACGCTGTTGCTGAGATCGTCCCAGACGAGCGCGCCATCGGCATCCAGGCGAAAACGATCGAACGGGAGGACCTTGGAGAAATAGGCCTTGCCGATCTTGTCGCGGCGTTTAATGAGGGCCTGGACCAGATATTCCGCGGCCTTGGGGTCCGAGAGCAGGCCGGTGGAAACGATAGCGCGAATGTCGTCATCGGAGAAATCCATCACCTGTTTCGCCGCCCAGAATTCGTCATCCGGAAGGCGATTGAGGAACGCCGGATTCGGGTATTCGGCGACCCAAAATTCGGGGTTGAAGACGTCTCCTTCAAACAGGCCGAGAGACGGATACTTCTCGTAGTTTGCAAAGGCCCAATATGGCGGCGCCAGGCCGAGCGTGAATAGCTGCCGGGCGGAAGATTTCCAGCCGAAGAAATAAGCGCCGGAGCGGGGACTGTTGGCCTTCTGGCTGGCGCTGCCGAGTGTGGAACCGAAGTCGAGCAGGTAATGGCGAAGGAACTGGCGGCCGTCCTCGCGCACCAGCGAGTCATAGTTATTGATCGACCGGGAGTCGTCATGGTTCAGCCAGGCCGAGAAAACGTGGAGACCGCGCAAGTCCCGCCGGTGCTCGTGTGGAACGATATCGTTTGGGTCGTCTTTGCGCGTGCCGTAATAACGCGGCGGGCCAACGGGCTTGCCCTCAATGCCTCGGCTGGCGGTGGCGCGATAGCGGCCATCCTTCGTTTTGGGCACCTTCACCAGAATTTCGTAGATGTCGCGGTTGGTCATTTTGCGTTTCTTACCGGTGGCATCGGCGAGTTGAACATCGGGGCCGAGTTCCAGTTGTTCGGGACGGAAGAAGACGATGTAATTTTCCGGTACATGGTAGCCCAGCGCGTAGAAAAAGCGAGAAGTAATCGAGTCCGCCGCCGTGGCTATTTCCGGGTTGGAGAGCGGGTCGAATTTTATGAAATAGCGTTGTTTCTTCTCGTCGAGAATCGTGAAGCCCGGCGTGATGCCTTCCGACTTCGCGCCGACTACCGTCCACTTCGCGCCGGCAGGCGGGTTTTTGCCGCCCGGACCGCGCTTCAGTTCTTCCGGTGACATGCGGCGATAATAATGGCGTTTGACGTACCAGGCGCCATCCATCGGTTCACCCAGCGTATTGACGGCGCGGGCGGGGATGGGCGGGCCGGTCTTCGGCTGGCGTTCGCCGGTCTTGCCGAATTGATGGGAAAACAGATCGTAGTAGTCGCTTAATTTGCGGTTGAGCACCTTGTCGACATTGCGCGGCGCGGGCTCACGGTCAAGCGGATCGTCGGGGTAGAATTTCGGCTGCGCCAACGCGGCACAGGCCAAGGACAAAAGTACAAAGACATGTTTCATAGTCAGTACACCGGTTGTCCTGTGGAAGTTCCGAAGCGGCGCGAGAGAAAGATGTCGTTGAATTTGATCCAAAGTTGAACTCCTTCCTGGCTGAACGCAAGGTCTAAACGCATAAATGTGGCGTTGTGGGCGTTGAACCGTAGACCAAAGCCGGCCGACGATTCCAGATCGTGGAAGTTCAACATGCCGCGGCGGGGGAACACTTTGCCCGCGTCGGCGAAGATCGCGCCATCGAGCCCGCTGAAAATCTCCCAGCGGTATTCAGCGTTCATCACCATGCTGTTACGGTCGCTAAAGCGGAAGAAGCGATAGCCGCGCAGGTCGTCGGATCCTCCGAGAATCGGCTGGAGATAAAAAGGGATCTGTCCATCGTCATCGGTTGCGGTCAGCGTGGTCTTCGCGCGGAGCGCGATGACGCGGGTTTTGTTGAGAAACGGAATGAACTTTTGCAGTTCAATGTCCAGGCGGCGAAATCCAAGGCGGTCATTTCGCTGGTCATGAAACCAGGAGTATTGGACGACATAATTTCCGCCGCTCTTGGCCATGCCAAGCGGGTCGTCGCGATTGTCGTACTGGGCGAAAAAACCATTTCGCAAAAAATTGGCTTGTTCATCAATGCCGGGCGCGACGCTGGGGCTGAACACCGTTTCCGCGGAGGCGAAACGCTTGTCGTTGCCCGGGCCGACGTTGGTCCAGAGATAGCCAAGCGAGGCGCCGAACTTCACTCCGCGCCTGGGCTCGACGGCCAAAATTCCATCGACGGAAGTGTCTTCCAAACGGTAATTAGTTCGCAGATCTTTCGGCCGCTGGGGGCCGGTCCCGTAGTATTGCAGAGAGGCATAATTGCGATGGCTGCCAATACCTTCGAGCGAGATCTTGCCGTTGGCGAGGCGCGGAAGTATTGCCTGCGCTTCATATTTTTGATAGCCCCTTGTCGAGAACTGCGCCGAGGCGCGCGTGGTCAACCGGCCGCGCAGCAGGTCCTCGCGGAAGTATTCCGGACCGATGGCGAACCCGCCGCCAGTAACCATGTTTCCGATCTTCACACGGAGGCCGTTGTATCCCGCCGCGAGCCGTTCCAGATACTTCCCATCTTTGAACATGCGGAGGCGTTTTTCGGCCGGAGAGACTTCGTCGGGTTCGAGTTTCGCCGCCTTCGCGTCACGTTCTTTTTCGATGACCGCGGTTCGCGATCCGGGGTCCTGGGCATGAAGCACGGCAGCCAGGAAGAGCAGCGATGCTAAATAGCGTTGCATAAGTAGGGTTTGGTCCGCGGGCTATCTGTTGGTTGGGACGGTGACCGGAATTGTCGCAGCTTTTCCGGTGGAATCTACGAGGTTGATGGGCGCTATGCCGATCGGTTCGATGGCCATCTGGGCCCCCGTAATGTGAACAACGAGGAAATGGTATTGATTGCTCCAGGACGCAATGTGGTTAGCGGTCATTTTCTTGCGAACGGAATTGTTCCGGAGTTCCCCCCCGGCGCCGGAAACAACAAACTGAATATTACCCGTTTCAGCATTACGCTCGGAGAATTGCAGATTGTGTTCGTGCCCCGCGAAAACGGCTTGGACGCCGGCGCTACGCATGGCCAAAAACCAATGCGGCACGGACGCGGCGAACGGCCGGTGATTAGGTCCCGCCGTGAACAGAGGATGATGCATGGCGACAAGGCGCCATGGGAGCGGCGGCTTAGCCAAGGTAGCGGCCAGCCATTTCGATTGATCGCCGCCGGCAAGGAAGACGGGGGCGGTGCGGCCCGTTGGCTGGTTTCTGGTGGAATCAAGTGCGATGAACTCAACAAAGGACGCGTATTCGAAGCGGTACCAGCGGTCAGGCATGAAAAAATTATCGAGACAGGCGGCGAGGTCCGCTGTCTTTTCGGACTCATTCCCATCGTGATTCCCAAGCACCGCTTTAAAGGGGATAGCGAGAAGCGTTCGTGCGTAAGGACGGAAATACTTGTCCTCCCAATCCCGATCCTGAGCGCCGCTAGCCGAAAGCTTGCCGTAAATATTGTCACCGGTGGTAAGTACGAATCGAACCGGCCGATCGGATTTCTCCAGACGAAGCCTTTCCTCTTCCATGCGCGCGGCCAGGGCGTGCTGATCTTTTGAACCGTTGCCGAAGTCGCCGATCACGAAAAAAGTGAGTTCGCTGGACTTGGCCGGCCAGGTGCGAATGGCCGCCGACGCGACGACGACGCGATTGAGCGTGACGGAATAAGGATACTCGGTGTCGGGTTTCAGTCCGTCAATGCGCGTCCAACTGGCGGATGAGGGAATCGTCCGGCCGTCTATTTTGACTATCGCCTCTCCGGATCCTTCCGCGCCCTTGCCGATCGTATTGCGCCCGGCGCCGTCGGCTGTGCCCCAGGCGAGCGTGACGCTGGTGGAATCGAGTCCGGCGACATAGGTTCGTATGGGGAAATCGCCGGCAGCGAACGAGAATGCCGATGCCGCTACAAGCAGGAGGAAACGCACTCTTTAAGGTTAGCCCAGATTACTTTTGCGACCACGGCGGTTCCGAAGCGTGATTAAACTCCGGGAGCCAGTCCTGTCCGTAGTCCGGCAACTGTGCAAAAACGGGGATACTAACGAGTAGGAAGACGATTTCGCGCGTCACCATAAACGTCAGTATCGCGCATTTTGTTTGAGATCGCCGGGGCAGCGTTTCAGGCTCGGCCGGAGACGGATTCTTGTATACTTCGGCTTAGAGGCAGATCGAAATGAGAGTCCCATTTGACATGCCGGTGAAAAACGCAGCCTCGGAGATAACCTGCCACTTATGAACCCCGAACACACCCGCAATCGGTTTGAAGGTCTGATTTCTCCGTTGATTCTTCTCTCCCGGAATTGGATCAGCCGGACCGGAATCTTTATCGTTACCGCCGCTACTGTCTTCTTCCTGTTTCTCCTGCCTACGATGCTCTCCGGCGCTGTGTCCCACCCCTATCTCGGCATCTTGAACTTTATGATTCTACCGGGCATTTTCATCTCCGGGCTCGTCCTTATTCCATTGGGGATCTATATCGACCGCCGCCGCGGCGGCCCGCGTATTTTGGAACCCAATGAACGGTCCTGGAGCCATCCCTTGCTCCGGCAACTAGTGGTGTTCATCGGCGGCGCTACCGTCATTAACATCGTGATTTTCAGTCAACTCACATATCGCGCCGTTCATTTCATGGATAGCACGGCATTCTGCGGCGGAGCTTGTCACCAAGTCATGCAGCCCGAATTCGCCTCCTACAAGAATGCCGCCCACTCCCGCGTCGATTGCGTTCAGTGTCACATCGGCCCCGGCGCCGCCTGGGAATTGAAGGCGAAGATCTCCGGCATTCGTCAGGTTTTCAAGGTCATGTTCAATAGTTACTCCCGTCCCACACCGGCGCCGGTCCATGATTTGCGGCCAGCCCGGGACACTTGCGAGGCGTGTCATTGGCCCCAAAAGTCCGGGAACGATCGCGTTCGCGTTATTTCAAAGTACGCCGATGACGCCGCCAACTCCGTCACCAAGAGCGTACTGCTTATGCGGATCGGCGGCGGTCACTTGAAAAAGGGCATTCATGGCGCTCACCTTGAGGCGGGAGTTACTATCCGCTACCGGCCAGCCGACGAAAAGCGGCAAACAATTCCCTGGGTGGAGTGGTCGCGCGCGGGAGAGGCGCCAAGGATTTATCTTGCCGCGGGCGCAAAGATGGAGGAGATCGAAAAACTTCCTATCCGCGAGATGGATTGTGTCGATTGCCATAACCGGCCCGCCCACTCGCATGACATGCCCGAAGCGGCCGTTGACCGGGCCTTGGCCGAGGGCCGCATCGACGCAAGCCTTCCCTTTGCCAAAAAGACCGGCGTGGAAATACTCAAAACAGTTTACAAACAAGGCGCGGAGCGGGAAGTCGTCACGGCCTTCACTGCGTACTATCGCTCGAAGTACCCCACGGTGTTCGCCAAGGAAAAGACGGCCATCGAACATTCGGCCGCCAGCCTTCTCGCTATTTACAGCCGGAATATCTTTCCCGACATGAAGGTTACCTGGGGCACGTATCCGAATAACATCGGGCATTCGGATTTCCCGGGTTGCTTTCGTTGTCATGACGATGACCACAAAGCAGGCGAATCGAAGACCATCGCCCAGGACTGTGGCAGTTGTCACGAACTTCTCGCCACCGATGAGAAGGAACCGAAAGTCCTCGCCGATTTCGGATACGTGAAATAGGAACGGGCCGGAGCTTAGCCGCGAAGGCCCGTCCGATTGGCATGTGGAATTGCCTGGCGGCTACGTCTTGCAACTCTTCAGATCTTTGGATCCCTTGTAACAATCGCCGACTTTGTTCAAGGCCTTCGATTCGTTTGTTACTTTCGCATTCACGTGACAGGTCTTGCAGGCGGTCTTTTCCTTTTTCGCCATCTCCACTGTCCCCGTTACGTTGGACGTAGTAACTATAAATCCAAATGCCACCACCGCGATGGGAAGCAATACACGCATAAGTTTCATGAAACTCTCCTCTGGGCTGAGTAAAACACTAGCTATTGAATCACCCGGATACCCGCCATGAACTGGTGAGTCCGGAAAAGTTCGACACGATAAAATGGCTGGGAAAACGAGAACCATCGGTATTCCGTCAATAGATGGACATTTTTGTGGAGCGGCGCCGTCAACCGGATCTGGGGTTGATGAAAATGGGACGGACGGCTTCCCGAAGACATATACGAGGCTCCGCCCAGGTTAAGCATAGCCCCTTGCGGCAAGCGGATCTCCACAAAAGCGGACACGGTGTGCCCGTTATCGGCAAACTCGGATCGCTCGCGCGACAGCGACTGCGGAACCGTATAATCGATCACCGATCGCAGGCTGGATCGCGCATATTCGCCAATAAACTTCACCTGTTTGCCACCCCGCGGCAGCCATTGAATCGCCGCCGCCGCCTGCCGTTGTTTCAAATCAAACTGGCCGAACCGCGCCGGATTCCGATTGTCCAGGGCGCCAAAATTCAATTGCAGGTTCAGGTTCGCCGTCACGTCGTACCTCGCCCGAACCCGGTACCTATCAAAATCGCCAAGGCTGGTGCGGAACAGGATCTCGGAGGATCGCGCTCTCTCCACATCTCCGAACACCGTCAGCTTCGGTCGAAGCCGCAGCGTGCCGCCCGCCGTCCAGGTGTGCCGTCGAAGCTTCCCAGTGCCAATGCCACGCGGGTTGAACAACGCCCCGCGCGACGAACCATCGCCCCATGTGTAGCGGTGGCCGCCGCGCAGTGTAAGCCAGCGGGCGGCCTCGACCATGACGTCAAGCTGTTGTTGGCTTTGATTCCACACTAACCGGTCAAATGTTGACGCGTTATGAAAGCGGTCCGTAAACCAGCTTTCGAGAATTCGTATCCGTTCATGCGGACGCGCCTCGACCGTTACATTGCCCGATGAATGCGGCTGGCGGGACGCCGCCGCCCACCGCAGCGCCTGCTGATCGGCGAAAACCAGAGTGTCCAAATCGACAAACAGCCCCTTATTAAACTGTTCGTAAGCGATTTCTGTCTTCGGCTGACTGTAGAGAAAACTCCCCGTCAGGTCCAGCCACGACGCGGCCTGCCAGCCGCCCAGCGCCTTGCTGTACAAACTGTGTCCATTCACCTTGTAAGTCTGGAGTAACTCGCCCAGGAACAATTGCCGGCCCAGAAATGGCGTCTGCCGGTTACCCGGATTCCGGTCGGCCGTCGAGACTCGCTGGTCGTCGTCAAACACCAGCCCGCCCTGTTCCAGAGTCAGGTGTCCTTTGCCAATCGCCCATTCCACCCCGCCGCGATAGTTATGCGTCCGGTCGTCCAGCGTGTTTGCCACCGGATACTCGTTCCCGTCAGCGACAAAGGTGGTGATTCCCCGGCCATCTCCAGAGTCTCGCGAATAGCCAAAGTACGGCGAAAACTTCTTCCCCGGCCGCATGGTCAATGACAAATCCGTGTAATGCCGCCGTGTGTCGAACGCGCGTTGATTGAGGTAGATGCCCCGTTCCAGCAGGGGATTGGCGAACGTGGGCATCGCATTAAAGTAAGCTGTGTCCCGGTGGTCCAGCTTCAGCCGGTACAGATCCAACTTACTCAAATCCAGGCGGAACCACGCCGCGGGATCGCCGCCCCACCCCGCCGCGCTCAAGTCCAAGCGGTCCCACGCCTTTTTCGGCGCCTCAAACAGGCTGTACTGGAACCCCAGCACGCGCGGCCCTTCGCCCAGGTTTACAATACTACGGTAGGTGTCCAGGGAGCCGGAGACACGCGAATTCCAGCGATAACCAAGGTCCACCGATCCGCCCGTCTTCGGTTCCTCCGCCACTGGGGCTGCCGGAGGATCGGTTTTCGGCGCTTCCTGCGCGGCCAGCGGCAGCGATACAAGGAATGTAAGTAGCAGCCTCATCGCAGCAACGCCCGATTCACGTGGGAACCATGTATCTTCACATGGCACGTAGTGCAGTTCCTGATCCGAGGGTCGCGCAGGTTATGAAACGCCGGCGGTGTCCCGCCGCCTAGGCTGGCGTCGGGACTCGTATTGGTATGGCACTCCAGGCACTGTAAGTGAACCTGTGCCCGGTTCAGCATCCGCGGATTCGCCGATCCATGCGGTTCATGGCAGGCGTTGCAACCTTCCTGTCGCACAGGCGCATGTTCAAAGACGAACGGACCGCGCAGATTGCCGTGGCATTTGATGCAGCCCGGTTCATTCGCGCTGGTCGCCGCCAAGTGATTCAACAGCGTCCGCCCGTGCGGATTGTGGCAGTCGGTACAGCGGATCGCGCCATCGGCCAAGCCATGCTTATATGGGCGTTGGAACTCTGCCACGGTCGCTGTATGGCACTGCCCGCAGTCGTTCGGGTTCTTTGCCGCCGAATGCACGGAGTGGCAGTTCGTACACGTCACCTCGCTCCGCGCGTGCCCGCCGCGGATCCGTCCCGCATGAGTCGATTGATTCCGATGGCACGTCAGGCAAGCCGTGTCTGCCGCCAATCCGGCCAGCTTGGAGGGGTTCTTCACATCCACCGGATCCACGCTTTGGGAGTGTTTCCGGGCGCCTTCGTGGCAGGCGTCGCAAGAGGTCTTTACCTTCGCATGCCGATTCTTCGCAAACGCGGTGATGATCTCGTCGTGGCAACCGGCACATGAATCCGGTGGCTTGTATTCGGCTTCCTTCTTCTCCTGGCTGACGAGCGCCATGGGGAGAGCTACTAAGAGGAGAAGGAGGCGCCAGCGGTTGCGGGCCGCTCTAGTGCTTTGAGCGCGGAAAACGCTCCCTGACGGTCGCGGCTCGGTCGCGGCAAATTCGGCAGCGGCAAATTCGGCAGGGCCAGACTGGAACGGGCGACCATCGGTAATCGAACTGGTGCAACCGGTTGCGGCACTAGCGAGCATGTACGCGGTCCACGCTGAACTCTGAATTCGGACCATGACAGACGGAACAGCTTTCGCCAAGAGCCGCCGTGTTGACCTGAGCATGCGCCGCCGCCGCCGTCGAAGCGTGGCAGCTCGTGCACGCGTTGGTTTCCGGTTTGCGATCCGTCAACGGACCCGCCGGTTCTTTCACGTCCCGCAGCCCGGCGCGTAATGGCAGTTGTTGCGAGTTATTGATATGACAGCCGCCGCAGTTGGACCGCACCCCGGGGTAGCCGACGTGGTCCCACGTTTCGCCTCCCAGTTTGTACGGAACGCCCAACTCTTTACCGCTATGAATCCGGTGAATCATCGTCGTAAACTGCGCGCTCTGTCCTGTCGCGGCGTCCACCAGATCCGCGGTGTGGCACATTGCGCATTGGTCCACCGTGTTCTGCGTCCCGTGGAATGTCAGCTTAAAGTGGCAGGCGTTGCATTTGGCTGTATCCACCACTTGCCGCCGCACCGCCATCGGAGACCCGTCCACCGCAAAGCTAAATTGCGCGTTCGTCGCAATGTCGTCGGCCTGCCGCTGTTTCTCTGTGCCGGCCATCAACTGCAACCGCTTACGCGCCGTCATTGAGACCCGGTACGTTCCCCGCGCATCCGCCGGAATCGCATTCGGGAAGGTGATTCGATAGGTCCCGTCCCCCACCTCCGCCGCCGTCCGCGCATCCGTGCTGGTTTGCCCCAAATAGTCGGCCGCGGGGCCGGATAGGTACAGCACTAACCGGTCCAATGCGGCCAGCGTGATCGCTTTCCCGCTCCGGTCTTTTACGGAGAAGGTGACCACCGGTCTCTTGCCCGCCACGCCATCGTCGACCCGCGCAATTTGTACAACCACCCCCTCCAACGTGGCCGAGAAGTTCGGGGGCACATGCGAGCCGGCGATGGAGGCATCATACTCGCTGTCGCCCTGGGGAATGTGGCATCGAGTGCAGTTGGCGTCGTTGGCTTGCGGAAGGCTCCGATGGCCCGCACCCGTCATAAAATTAATGTCGTCATGGCAAGACCCGCAGTTTGCGCGCGTGGGATTCAGCAAATGCGCCGTTGCCTGGGCAGGCCGTTTTTTCTCGTCCGGATCTAATTTATGGCAGACCTCGCAATTATTTGTTCCGCCATTCGCGGAGAATCGGATCAGGCTATAGTCCACCAGCCCGGCAAATCCATTCAGTTGATACTTTCCGCCCGCTTCGACGCTGGGTAAATCCGCGCCGGTATGAATCTTGTGGACGATCGTGCCCAAGTCCAGCGTGTTCCCCGTTACCGGGTCGCTTGTTTGGGGCTGGTGGCAAAGCACGCACATTTCGACACCGCGCCGGCTGCCGCCGTGGAAGTTCAGGTCTTCGTGGCAGCCGTTGCAACTCTCCGTGCGGATGATGTCGTGCGTCTTCGTGACCGCGCCGCCCGCCGGCACGAAATTGAAAACGTCGCTGGCGTAATTAGTGCCGAGCTTAAATTCAGTCAGGTTGCGATTCGCATAAACGCCAATCGAGTGCGTCGCCGTGCGGTCGAAATTCGCGGGCGCCTTGGTCCGGAACGTGTATTTATATAGACCATCCTCCAATTTAGTGAAGGTTCCCGCCGTATCCGCCGCCGCCTGCGTGGCCTGTTTGCCTGTTCCAGCCGCTACCCGGACGCGTGTTGTGTAGGAGGTGTAGCGGGTATCGTCCTGCGGCAACACCGCTGCAACCAGACTTAATGCCACGTTGCCCGGAGTTGTGATCCCTTCGCGATCCAAACGGAGACCGCGCGGGTCGGTCACTTTCACGTCGGCGGTGATGGCGCCGTCGGCGGCGATCGCCGCGCCCACTACCTTTACCACCAGTCCCGGACGAACGAACGAGATCGCTTTCTCATCGGCATAGAACGCCTTTTCAGTCTGGCGAAACAGCCCTTGCTTATCCGCCGCCCATGCAAGCAGAAAGGTCAGTACAACCCCAACCGTACCCAAACTTCTCATGGCGCATGCTCCTCGCTTACTCCCACAGTGTATCGCGATAAATAAAAAAATAGGAGCTAGTAATCGCTTAAAAAGTATGGCATTGATGAAATTGTATACTATTGAAAATAGGACACTTTTAGTCCAATAGGACTTATTTGGTCCGACTATGTAACATAAGTCGCACTTAAAGCATCCCACGCATCGCGGTATCCAGAACTAGATCCCACGCAGCGCTAATCTCATCCATCTGCGCGATAGTTTCGCCTTTCAAATACCAAGAAGTCGTCAAGGCCGTTTGCCCGCCGCAGTTTTCGGCGAACAACGCTAGCGCCCCCGTGAGCGTTCCATCCAGGGTCAGCATCAGATATCCCGGCGTTCGCTCAAACAATACTTTGCCTTGAATTTGGGCGCCATCCGCCAGTCGCGCCGAATACAGATCCCCTTCCCGGCGAAATTCCATCGTGCCCAAAAGCCTATTTAGAAGAACTTGGCGATCCCCGGTTTCCATCCGCCTTCGGAACACATGCCGTCCCGCCATTCCCACGTGCATTTCCAGATCCAAGCGCAACAATTGAAGGAATGATTGCCATCCGCCGGACGTCGAGTCGTACTCGGCGTCAAACGAGGCGTCCGCGCCAAATCCGGACTGCACGAGCCGCAGCATTGTTCTGCCGCCATCGGCCGCCTCAATCGTGAACTCGATCACGCGCGGCGAATCCGTGCCAGCACGCTCGGTCCAAGCAAATCGCCTCCCCGGGTCCCACGCCGTGATCGGCGCTTCGCCTTCCATTCCGGGACCCCAAGGAAAGCAAAATAGTCCCGCCCAGGCCCGGGGTCACCCGAGGTTCCTCTTTTTCAAGCTCCCGCAAGTGGTAGTTCAATTGTTGGCGCGGTAACGCAAACGACCTCGCCAAGGCGGAAGCCGACAGCGGTTCCCGCAAGGCCCGCAAGATGCGTAAACGCACAGGCTGCAATAAGACTGCAGCCTGCTCAAGGTCGCGGACAACGTGCAGCGGCTTCATCCACACTAATTTGAGTGCCGAAGAAAATAATTGTCGAGTAACAAATATAAGTCCGTTGAGAGACTCCGAGAGGTGACGAAGGCTGCGCGGCGAGGGCGCGTGCCCAATACTACGAGGGCAAACAAAAAAAAGCCCCGGCCAAAATGACCGGGGCTGGTAGATTCGCGAACTTTATTTCTCGACGCGCAGGTTGTTGGTGACCGAGAACACTCCGAAGACACCATTCGCCTGAATATTGGCGATGTTTCGGGCTCCCGTGTCGTTGACAACTCCTTCGAGCGCCACATTGCCGTTTTTGACGATAATCCGGATCGACGGATTCGCGCCGAGGGCGTAGCGGTTAAGGGCCGGCTGCCCATAGACAGCGCGAGCGACCGCCACGCGAACCCGATCGTCAAAAGGCGAGAGAGGCAGAACCTCGATTTGATTGTTAACGTGCGCGATGCCTTCCAATCGGGCAACGCGGTTGGCTGCATTTGATTTCAGCGTCGGCCGGATAACCTGACCGTAAAGATGAACGGTGTCGCCGTCGATCTGGTACGACAGGTTGTCGAAGATGGTGAGAAACGGCATAGTCAGAAGTTCTTTGCGAATGGATTTACTAATCCGCTCCTCCGTCGATGGCGCCGTGGGGACCGCGGCCTGGATGGGCAGGAGGAACGCTCCCGCCACGAACAGGGCCATTGTCATTTGTTTTATTGTGTGTTTCATAACTGCCTCCTCCCTATAAGACGCGGTAACGAGGCGCATCGGTTCTGACAAAAGGACGGCTTTACAAAACTTTGACAATCCGTTCACAGTCGCCGTTAGAAAGCCGCAGTGACGGGCGTTTCGGCGATTTGCAAATGCTGAGACGCGACAACGGGTGGCGGGGGTACAGTAGAAGGCTTGATGTCGCTATTCGCCTTCACCGGGTCGAAGAACCGGAGGACAACGGCGGCATCGCCACCGGGTTGAGACGCTGTTTGGTTTAAAATGGCGGGTGCCGAGCCTGCGGTTGGCTTGGGCTGTGTGGCAACCGGCGCGGCGGGAGGGCGGGCTTGACCGGCGCCGGGCGCGCCGGGCGCAGCGGGCGCGCCGGGCGCCTGAGCTCCGGTCGCGCCGGGCGCGGCGGCGGCACCCGCGCCTTCGCTCTCCTGGCTGGCGGACTCGCCGTCGGC
>ENA-ORBV01006613-ORBV01006613.1-microbial-mat-metagenome-genome-assembly--contig:-NODE-6613-length-20324-cov-6.273226_pt1 | contig 20324 bp, 10 predicted proteins | sample MGYA00237777_ERZ505514 | MGnify/ENA primary metagenome ERZ505514 (study PRJEB26160, sample SAMN06269048) | microbial mat metagenome | isolation source: Oligotrophic lake microbial mat | place... | reverse complement strand
CATTCTCATAATGATGATGGTTGTTGTCGTCATCGAAAGTAAGTAATCAATGTCAAAATGAATAATTAAAAGAATGCCCGGGTGCCATTTTCAACTGAGCTTCGCCTGTCCTTCGTTCTCGTTTTCGAAAACAATGGAACCAAATCGAACTTGGGAAAAGCCCTTCAAGGCTTCATTCACGCCCACTGATTGTTGTTTTCACAAAACCGCGGAGGCTATCCATAATAATTTCAGCTAAAGTAGTTCTTTCGATTGAATAAGACCAACAAATTACCGTCCGTAATAATATTATCTACCTTGGTAAAGCATCAAAGTGCAATTGATTAGATAGAGTAAAGACACACAGCTGAGTTACCGTACAGCTGCTTGCTATCAGGAAGGAACTACCAAAAGAAAAATGTCTGCCAAGGATTCTTCTACCGACACGGCCACCACCACGAATGCTGCTCTCCCCAAGGGCAAATGCGCTGTTTGTGGTGAGGAAGCCACCAAGCGTTGTTCGAGATGTAAAACCACGTGGTACTGTACCGCGGAACATCAAAAACAAGATTGGAAAACACACAAAAAAACGGTCTGCAACGATACTGTTCAAGCCGATCAGTACACACTGCACAAACGAGAATTTGATCGCATCATCCAAAAATACGCCCTCGATACGGACGCCAAATCGACCGAAATTGCCGAATTTTTAACGGCGGCTGGCGATCAGGAGAAGGGTGGAGCCGTCTCTGCCGCTACATTTGCGGAAAAATTTGGAACCACACCGGAAGAAGCCGTGGTATTTCTAGAATGGATTAACGTGGGTGTGAAATTCAAACAACAGTCCATAGATATTGCTAAGCAATCCGGATTTGCAGCTCCAGGAGGAGGCCGATGACGCTCTTAGTATGAATCGACACTATAAAATAATTGGGATGAAATTCTAAAAAAATAGGTGCTTTCATTTATTTAAAAAGGCTTCTGCGTCGAGACGGTCGCTTCAAGCGAAAGTGGACTATTTATTCGTCATCTTGCTCTGACTTCGTTTGTTCCTGTTTTTCCTTTTCTCGCTCTTCCCATTGATCCAACAACATTTTTCCAGCTTGAACCCCTAACCATCGCCCCATCAATTCCTCGCCATCCAGTTCCAAGGCCTTGGCAACGGCCTTTGGGGATTGAAACAAAACACCACAGTATCCTTTGCTACGTCCACTGTCTTCAAATCGCGGAAATTCCACCTCCACAATCGGACCACACGACTCAAAAAACATCCGAACATCTTGCTGCGTGGTTTCATAGTTGAGTCCAAAGACACGGACCCAGAGTGGTTGCTTGTTGTGTCGCTTGGACTGTTTGCTGTCAACAGCAGTAGTGTCATCATCATTCGTTTCTTCGTCACCTCGTCTGCGCTTCTTTTTCAACAAGGCGGCTTTTCGTAGCGCTTCGTCGTGTTTGTAGGGACACTTGTCTCCTTTGCGACACTTTCCTTTGGTTTTCCAGTTGATACAATCCTTCTCCGAATTAGGTCGGTCCTTAGTATCCAGTGTTTTCTTCTTCTTGTCATTAACTTTCTCCTTAGCTGCTGCTACATCATCCGTTTCTACGTCTTTGCTACTTGGAACAAAGTCATGCGAAAAAGGACAATCGTCGCCACGTTTGCACTTGCCCTTTTTAAAGGCAAAACATTTTTGTCGTTTCTTTTGTTGTTCCTTGTCGGCCGCGCCACTGGAAACACAACCTCCATCTCCTTGATGAATAAATTTACAATCCTCCCCATAGGGGCATCGATATTTGGCCCACAAATAACAGATTTGTCGGTCCTGTTCTTGCTCTTGATTTTGGGCCACATAGGGACGAATGTACATGGTGTGTTTTTTGCTGGAAGAACGTTTTCGACCGCCCCGAATGGACTCTAAATCAATGGCTTGTTGGTAAGCTTCTTGTGTGGTCAATACCACAAAGCCAAATCCACGATGTTCTGTTGTTGGAGTTGTTGGCGCGTCAAGTTCGTCCGATTTTTTATTGGCTTGATTATCTTTTCTTCCTTTGTTCTTTCCATCTTGTGCATTTTTTCCCTTCTTTTTATCACCATCTTCTCCTTCTTCGTCTTCAGGGCGCTTATAAATCAAAGACACACTCTTCACAGTGTCTTTGCCAAGTTTCTCTTCCAATATACGCTGGACGGATTCTTCCGTAAAGGAGGTAGGAATTCGCGAAATGTGAATCTTTTGAGTATCGTCGTGATCCTCGGTCCCAGACTGGTCCAGTTCCACATCTTCTGCCGGCATGTTGAAAATGAAGATTGCTATTTGCTGTACTCCTGAGGGTTATCTGGCGCGTAATAGCTACTGGCTAGTACATGTAGTAGTGGCTGGGTAGCTATCGATAGTGGTAATGTCGCTACTGTACCTTCCTTGATGTTTGTCTTCTTGAGTGCGGACTTTCCCGAAATGGTGTTCATTGCATGGTTGGATTGTAGGAAAAAGATGGGTTATGAGCTGCAAGATAAAGAAACGCACACCGTCTCGGTTCTTCGTAATTCTTCATTATTAAATCCTTTGGGACATATTTTTGTATGGTAGTATTGTTGCTACTACTAGCTACTAGCTAGCTGGTAGAACCGCCGCTCCTTTACTGATAGCTAGTGCTAGCTAGATCCTATTCGCATCGTCAAGTCAGACCATTACAAGTACTGGCGTACTGGAGTACATATCTAGGGCGATTCGCTTGTATCCAATTTTTAAGTGGTCACAACTAAAGATCCGTCCTCGCACCATGGATGAAAACGGGCATCGCATGTTTTTGCCTCCTCGTGGTTGCTTCGTACGCCGCTAGCTAAGAAAATTCCCTATACACACGTCGTTATGGTATTAAACATTCACTATAGATTATTAATTCGATTGATTATAATTCAAAACACTCAATGTTTTTCTTGCTTGGCGAAGCCACTACCTGCCTCGCCTGACCTAACCCGCCGGCAGTCTAGGCCTTGTAGGAAAGCTTCATATACAGGGTTCCATTTGCGCGAATCAAATTTCGATCTACCACCTTTTCGACGGCCTTGGGTGTCTGATTCAGACCCATATCATTCAGCTTGATCTTGCACCATCCCAACTTGTCGTCGCGAGACCCAACATCTTCATCGCGTATCTTGGCGGTCAAGACCATATTTTCCAAGGTAGGAATGGTAAAATGGTAGGTCTCTCCATAGACTGGGTTGAGATTGTTGTTTTTCGTGCTAGATCTCTGAGAGCCAAACTTTTTATCCATGACCCAGTTGTCCTGCTCCAATTCAAAAAGGACATACGGATCTGATTTTCCAATGTAGTCGGCGTCGGCAAGGTTGGTGATTCTGTCGAGGTAAATAGTAAGAACTCCCATCTTTTGTTTTTTGCTTGCTGTTGTTGTTTTGTGTTGTGTTGCGGTTTGCTTTGTTTTGCTTTTTTGTTTTATGAGAAAAAGATGAAACCAATTTGAACTCCTCGATCATGCTTCGTTTCAAACTTCTGTCATGCTTTGTTCGTGCGGGATAAAACGAATCGGCACCCCGACCGTTGGACGGATGCACGATGTCTTGGACACTCTTGGTTTGTCCCGGATTTAGTCCCATGAAAGTAGGATTCGTGGATAATAGGGCCAAGGTTTTCGTGAAGACGTCCACCCGGCCATGTACGTATGTGCGGCGTACGGACAAGAATCAGACAAACCATCACCATCGACCATGACAGGGCAACCGCTACATTTCAATGATTCTCGAACTCTACAATCACCTGCTCCCTCTAAACAGCTACAGGTACATTAGCCAGTAGACCGGCAGTATAGCATAAAAAGCTTCAACAGAGAGAAGTTGTAAAATGTCGACAACGGAATCACCAACGAGCTGCAAATCCAAGCTTCTCCATCATGGAGCTGCTGCCACTTCCACTTGCAAAGTCTTGACATGGCTGCCTTTAGTGGATGGCCATGGCGATGATAGCAGCGCGCAACAACAACAACCACAGTTGGTATACGCGTCACATGCCATGATCAACATTGCACAGACGACAACCGTTACGCTGGATCAAGGCCAAGTCCAAGAACCTATTTGGAATGTGACAGAAACCTTGCGGACTCAACACAGCTACAGCACGGGCCCATCGGAAAAAGCGCCCACCATTACGGCCTTGACACACGTCCAGCGAATGCACTCGTCGATTAGTAGTGGAAATGGGCCTGCGTTGGCATCTGGGTTTTCCAATGGCAGTCTCACGGTTTGGAATCGAACGACTACGGCAGCATCTGGAGTCACATTCGACGAACAAGTCCTCGTAGATGCCATTCGCTGGAAAGATTCTCCACAATCGTCGCAGCAACAGCAAGAAGCACCTCGTTCTATCACGGATTTACATGGCGTTGTGTGGAAGAACAACCTAGTGCTGCTGGCTGCATGTTCCTCGTCGGGAGTGACCTGCTATTCCTACCAGTGCCAAGAAAGCACAGAAACAGAAAATACGGTTGCTGTGCATCGTCGTGTTGTCACCCATCATACTGGCAGTGCCGTTCAATGGCAAGCTCTATCTGAATCCACCTTATTATTGCTCATTGGAACGGCAGCACCTCGTCACAACAAAATTATGATCTATTCAGTTGTTACGAATGATGCCACCACCACAACCAACCAGCCATTGTTTCATTTTTGCGGGGCCTTGACAGGGCATGAGGATTGGGTTACATGCTTCGCCTGGCAATCCCTGAACAACAACAACAGCAGCAGTCACAATTACATGCTGGCATCGGGTAGTCAAGATTTCAAGATTCGTCTTTGGAAATTTTCCACTACCAAAACTACCACCACGGCAAATCTAAATCAGGACGAGGACAATGCCAGCGTTGATAGCGGCAGCATCGATGATGACGATGATGACGAGGTCGTTAATATTGACGAAGAGGACTTTGAAGAAAACGAATCGCGCATGGAAGTCCTATGGCAGCAAACTTCTCCAGACAATGCAACCATTCCCATGCAAACGAGCGTTTCCTTTGAAGCATTATTATTGGGCCACGAAGGTCCAGTTACAGCTGTTCATTGGTATCCCAATAATAATGACAACACGGACACGAAACTTAAGGAAGAGCAATCGTCGTCAATGATCTTGTTGTCAAGTAGCATGGACCGAAGTATCTTGCTCTGGTCAGCCTCGGACGATGATGGCATTTGGGCTCCCATTTCGCGGGTTGGGAGTGCTGGAGGCATTTTAGGAGGCTCCATTGGATCCACACTCTTGGGGTATGTCAATTTTGAAATATTACCGCAATGGCTCATTGGACATGCCTATGGAGGCGCCTTGCACGTGTGGCACAAGAAGGATACATGCTTGCAACATCAAAATTGGATGGCAACACCCTGCGTCACGGGGCACTTTGATGGCGTTGTGGATCTTTGCTGGGAAGCCACCTTTGGAGAATATCTCTTGACCGTAAGTCTGGATCAGACATGCCGGTTATGGGCACCCGTTGAAAAAGGAGCCCCAGAACACGATGGCGACGACACGGTTGCGTGGGTTGAGGTAGCTCGTCCTCAAGTACATGGATACAATTTATCGGCGGTGACATCACTGTCTTCTCCAAATCATCGTCACTGGATAGTGAGTGGAGCCGATGAAAAGGAATTGCGGATCTTGGATGCTCCCATGACAACCGTTCGGATGCTAAAGGCCATCAAGCCTGCATCTGAAGAAAAGCCAGAAGACAAGGAAAATGCGGACAATAACAACATGTTGGATTCTACCGAAAGAGTGGAACGTGCCTTTATTCCATCGTTAGGTCTAAGCAACAAGGCCACGGCAGCCGATGGGGCCGAAGAAGATGTGGAAGACAATGACGATCCAGACGACAATACACCGCTCCAGAAGAAGTCGAGTCTCCCGTCGGAGCGAGATTTGGGAGCCCTATCATTGTGGTTGGAGAAGCGGAAACTGTTTGGTCACAACACGGAACTATATTGCGTCACATCGACTTTGGAATCTCAAAATGGTTTAGCTACGAGTAGCGGGGACGAAACCATCCTTGTTGCCTCGGCTGCAAAGGCCAGAGACGTGGAAGATGCTGCCATTCGAATCTGGAATCCTTACAACGGAGCATGTCTTCAGGTTCTCTCGGGTGGCCACAAGGCAACGGTCGCCACTATGAGTTTCTCTCCGGACGGAGGAAAGTATTTGGCGTCATCCGGAAAAGATCGGCGACTCTGTGTGTGGAAGCGGAAAGCATCAACCAACCTTGAAAGCGACAATGATACCTATTCACTGGCGGCTGCGAAGGATTCCGCTCACAAGCGAATCATTTGGTCTGTCCATTTTTGCCCCTTCGAGGCATCTGTGTTGGCATCAGGATCACGCGACGGAAACGTAAAGATCTGGAGGTTGACGAACGGCGATGATGAGAATGCAGTGACCATGAATCAACTCTTTAGCTTTGCTCCTAAAACCCTGAATCCTGCCGGGAAACCGGATGCAGTAACCGCTCTTTCATTTGCACCTCGGCCAGTTGCTGAAAGCGGCCAAGACGCTCTACTGGCACTAGGATTTGAATGTGGTTTGATCGAGTTGTGGTCCATCCCGCTATCAGTAGAAGCGAGTTCCCCGGAGACCTCTCCTGTACTTATGCATTCCCTTCCGTCGAATCTGTGTCATGTCGCAACAGTGACGAAGCTCGCTTGGCGACCAATGTCTCAAAAACGCGACAACAAGGAGCTGACCTTGGCCAGCGGTTCGTCAGACCACGGGTGCCGGATCTTTCGTGTTGACTTACTCTAGAGAATTCAAGGCCATAAAAAGATCAACTTGCAGTTGATCATGAGGAGATTCTGTGGTTTGTCCTAACTCTGGCTGAGGAAGGGTATCGTGCCCCCCACAAGCTCGTGGCAGGCACAGGACCTAGCTAGCTAACTAGCAGTAACCTACTACCGGATAGAAAGAACAATTTAGGAACTATGAATCACGTCATCTCACTACTCCTGCTACTGTAGTAGCTACCAGGTACGTGGTACATACCTTCAAAACGAAAATACTCGTTTTCTGTGCTACCTGCATTTCCAATCGGCGGAAATATGTACGTGCTACCGTTGGGGGGTCAGTGCAGGAAACAGCCGAGTTGGAAAACATGACTGCTTACTACTCCGATTGGTTCTCTTCGTAAAAAATGTTCTGGATACGAAAAGCATTTGGCCCTTTTGATAATAGGCGGAGTTGTGCTAACAAGCAACAACAGGATCCATCGGCGCCTCACGTTGGATATGCAACCCGAACGGGGATGCCCTGCACGCGAAAGTACGGAACCTTTCTTGTGACTCAGCACGCCAGGCGGCACCACATTCCCCGGAAATTCTCATTGAAAACCCTGAGGTTTTGAAAATGCAGAGAAAGCAATCCAACGTGTCTCACATTTTGCCATTTTTACGGCAACAAACTCCGAACGCAATGACAGTGACAAAAGACTTCCACTGGTTGGTGGCCGTGATATTGCAAATGCCGGTTACTCACTTCAAAAGGATTCTGTTCCAGCTGAGTAATTGTCCCATAAAATATTTTGAAGGAAGCGAAAGAACACGCAAGCATACAAGTGTAAAAAATTTAGCAGCCCAAGTCTAAGAAGAAGAAACAATTTTTTTGATCGAATAAGCAATACGTTAGAAGAAGCCTTCACAAGTCTCTTTTATTAGCCGCCAAGTTATCTTACTTAAATTATCCACTCTACAACAGTAAGCAACATTCGTGATGTTGTTTTTCTTCGTTAACAGCCTGATTATAATTATTCGTTCTAACATTCTTCTCCGTTCTCGACAATTCCAGAACATGGTTCCCAAACCTTTTTCTGAATCCCGAGAGGAGCCTTTGGCCCCAGCTGTGATTGTCGTCACCCCCTACTCCACTGGCTGCTGCATTGCCAAAGAAATCCAGGACCGTGATTTCAAACTCATCTGTCTCTGGACAAGTTGGTTCTGTGACACGATGAAAGCACACTGCCCCAAGTCTGCAGACGGTCTCCATTGGGATCTCGTGCTCGACGAACAAGAAACAATCGAAGCTACAGCCAACCTTGTCCTTCAGCAGGCAGCTGCCCATGGATTGGACGTGGTGTCGCTGGTCTGTGGAGGAGAGGCTGGAGTTGATCTTGCGGATGCCCTTTCCGAATACATGGGCTTCCTTTCCAATGGAACAGATATCCCTAACCGCCGAGACAAGAAAGTTCAACAGGATCTTGTTAAAGCAAAAGGTATGCGTTCCATTCGAGAGGTGTGTGGCTCCAGCTGGACAAAAGAAGTTGAGGACTTCCTTCTCAATGAAACCTACCCCGTCATTATCAAGCCTCTTGACTCGGCAGGGTCTGACGGAGTCATGAAATGCGAGACGTTTGAGGCGGCCAAAACCCACTTCCTTTACCTCTTGAATGAGCACATCATGGTCAATTCGGAAGGCGCTTGTGAGGATGTGCTCTGCCAGGAATTCCTGCGAGGCACAGAATACGTCGTTGATCATGTGAGCCGTAATGGAGTTCACAAGACAGTAATGGTTTGGCGTTACGACAAGCGGCCCGTGAATGGTGCTTCGTTTGTCTATTTCGGAGATGTTCCAGTGGATGTCGAGTCGGAGGAAGCAAAGATGCTCATCCCTTACGCGAGGGGCGTGCTAGATGCCCTTGGCGTCGCACATGGCCCAAGCCATGGTGAATTCATCATTACCGAGGATGGTCCTTGTCTTGTGGAAATGAACTGTCGTGCGCATGGAGGTGATGGTATCTGGCAAAAGCTCTGCCGTGGCTTGACTGGAGGCTACAACCAAGTCGATGCTACCGTGGACGCCTACTTGGACCCCGAAAAATTCGACCTTCTCCCCGATAAGCCTCCCAGTCCATTTAAGACAAACGGTCAATGCGTCGACCTAGTGTCGTACAAAGGTGGAATAGTGAAGGCCACCCCAGGCTACAACGTCATCCGCCTCCTGCCATCCTTTGTTACCATGGAGACACACGTCGCACCTGGCGTTAAAGTGAAGCCTACCGTAGACTTGGCGAGCGATGCCGGCACCCTCATTGTCATGAATGATGATAAGGAGGCACTTGCTCAGGACATTGCTTTGATCCGCCAAATGGAGAGTACAGGAGTGCTCTTCCAAACCGAAGAAGAGGAGCAAAAGACGCAGGCAGCCATCGAGAGTGGCCCATTCAAGTTATTGAGCGGCAGCACTCGTTCCAGCTCGATGAGCTTCTGCCCGTCGCTTGGGCGCAAGTTTACTTTGCTCGATGCCTCGTCTCGTGCCGACTCTTTGAAATTCAATCCTTCCATGTCGAAGGCTGCACGCCATCGACGTTTGATGTCGAGTGAATCCCCTCACATGTTCATGGCTTCAAAACATATTTAAGAGAGATATTGACACTTGATGATTCAGTTCAGTTCACTTCCATTTGGTCCATTCATTCAGTTCAAACTCATTTCATATTCCGTGCTAAATAGGTTGCATCGCTATCCCTGGCGATCACCACGATTTTGCTTGTGCAACAGATGCATACCTTGTAGTAGATAACTTAAAACTAAAGCAAAAATATGCAATTATCAATAGTGATCTTTCGTGTGTCTCGTTTTGTCTTGATCGTATCATTTTCCACTAGCCAGTAGTAGGGGACGTCTTCCAAAGGGCAGCCGTTTACCTCGCCAGTACAAGAGAGAATGGTATGTAACTGGATTGGTCGAATCATAAAATACCTAAAAACGAAATAGGTGGGTCTACAGTGCTGTTCTATAGGTGCGATTTACTGTACTGAGTTTGTAGATCCTGTGCTCTCTAGGACCCGGCCGGCCTTCCGGTACTGTTACATTGCCGCTCTGCTTTCTGGGTCAAGAGTAGTTTCGAAATGGTTTGTGAAGCTTATATTCATCCATCCTTCTCTTCTTATGAACGCGTTGGATAACTTGAATCCTTTCTTTCGGTGTCTCAAGGTTGGAATTTGGACTTCTTTCCAGGAAAGGAAGGAAAGGAAAAGCCTGGATCATTTTCATCAACGTACATGGCATCATCTTCCTTCTTGTTGAGTTGCGCGGGGTCATGTTCATGGGTACGAATGTCACGAAGATGGTCGACGGTGAAATCCTTGTACTTTTTACGATTTGCCTCCCAATTACCAAACAGTTGTTGACGTTCTTCCAACATTTTCTGTTGGGCTTCGTACATGTCTTCCAATTCATTTTCGGCCGAGCCATGTCCATGAAAAGGATTGTTAAACATGCTGCTAATCCACTTTCGGTTCAATTTGGCATCATTGCGCCTTTTCTTGGTGGCAACCGGAGCCGGGGGTTCTGGTTCTTCTTCTTGTTGAATCGGCTTTGGTGCAAACATGCCGTCAAACAATCCCATGGAAAGGGCCGTTTCCACATTGGCCTTCGCAGGGGTCGATACCTGAAAGGCCGCAACAATACTCAAAGAAGCGAAAAAGCCAGCAAAGATCTTCATGGTGAGTGTAAAAAGAGTAGAAAAGAATGAATCGAACTGAAGATCTTCTTGTACCACTGAAATATATGAGCGAGTATTACTATTACTTATAAAGAACAACAAGCATTCTTTTGGTGATGGCTTGATGCCAGTAATGTTGATAGTTGGGAACACCTGGAAGATCCGACAAGCGAAAGATCGCATTCCACGTAAACGGAAAGACGCACGGATGCTCGTGAAAAGGACCCGTACTCCACAAGCTACTCCATGTCATCAGCATTGAATGGAATCCTTGTGCTTGATGCTGTTGTTGTTGTTGTTGGTGGTGGTGTCTGCAGCTGCAAACAAGACAATGACAAACCAAAACTGCCTATTTTGTAATTTACTCTTGTAGCAACATTGAAAGGTTGATCATTTGAATGACAAATTGTCACATGAAGGATGAGAAATTGAGTGTCATCTTTAGTCGCATGGGCCCCATCTCATCGTGAGTCTTCCATTCAAAGGCATCCTCCTTATACACGCATTTGTTATATGTATTAAATCGTTGGAAAAAATAATTTAACAATGCTGAGTCTGAAAGAATCATGCACCAGTTCAGCTTGCACAATGTCAGATCCAAGAATTAGCACAGCTTTGAAATGCAGTTTGTTGCAACACACTGAAAGCAAGGAACATTAAATGTTTATGAAAAATCATAGGCTTTAGACTAGGTGGATAGTAAATGTGCTCTTGGAGAGAGGTTTGATCAAAGACCTTGAATTTTATTCTTTCTTCGAGTTGATGCTTTCAGTTGCATTGTCGTTTGTAAATAAAAGTTTTTTCTCTTCCTTGCTAAATGCATGTTGGAAGTACAGCTGGCACAGCTAGTATTCCATAAGGGGCAGGTGTGCACCTGTGAACAGGTTGAAGTGTAGCTGAGTCAATAGCATGGAAGACTCTAGAAAGATCTACAACAACAACAACAACCATAGCTAGTAGCAGCACTGCAGTGCTTATAATTTCTACATAACTGATCTTTTGCACCACCAATAGATCTCTCTCCAACAATGTATGTGCAACCTTTGTATTTTGAAAGACTTATTCTTAACTTGTATTGCAAGTGACATGCATGAGAACATGATCATTGAGGTTCATGTTGGAAGGCTGATCTGCTCTTCTTGTAACAAAAACAACATATGTGAGGCAATCTGATGATTGAGCCCCAACTGAAGTCCATTCTAGAGCAGGTTCTTAAGCAACCAATCCTGTGTGTTGCATTAATTTAAAAGTGTGTGACATTGACAAATGTAATAAAAGAGGTGCTTTGTTTTTCATGTGTTTTAAAGAATGATTGTGTCTCGATGTCAAATGAGAATCTTGCAGGCAACAATTTAGAAACCAATTGATGACACACTTTTACACACATAGCTAGTTAGGTAGCTTGTTTACTGATTGCTGATTGCTGTTGCATAGAAAATGTTGTCATTTTTGTTGTTTTTGTTCATTTTTTTTTGTCAGAAGCTTGATTTCATGAGAACTGGGACAAGGAAAAAACTAAGAACAGCCATGGAAGAAAGAAGAAGGGTTGACAGACTTTGCAGGTTATTGGGTCATTGTTGTCAGCAGGCCAGTTGAGCAACCCTATGGTCTGGGCATTATGGCCAGGAAAATGGTTAGGGTTCTGGAAGCAGCAACCATAGCAACAGTGGACAAAGACTTGAATAGCTCTCAGGGTCTTGGGATTGGAACCAATCAAGGGGAAGAATTTTGAAGTGGTGAAGGAAGCGGAACAATCAGCAATGGAGATCCACCAAGACTGGGAAGAACCATGCCAATGATCTAGCTCAGGTTACCTTCATGGTTCAAGGTGCCTTGAATGCTAGGAGCATTGAGGGGGAGACACCCAACCATGAACGGATCTGAAGCATGTGGAAGGTGTTATCCCTTTTCGACCCACGTTGGTTGATGATGCATGGAAGATAGGGCAGCGACTCCACCCACCCACAAGGAGCGAGCTTTGATGATGCCCTTCCTTTTGTTGATACTGGGGACACTTCCACCAGGCCAATATCATATAAATGTAGGGTTACAACAACGAAGAGACTTACTATTTCTCGACTACCGCCAGTTTCAAATTATGCTTGTCTACTACTAATTGATAGTTGCTGCTGCTTGTTATCCTGTTAGACAGTTCATACCACTTCGCTCCATATAAACAGTATTACCTGGGTACACCTATTCATCATTAGGCTCCAACAGTCTTGAACAAATATGCCATCCATGGGGTGACGTCTTCAAAGCTCAGACAAACAATATAACAGTGCATTTCTGTGCACGTTGATCAGGATTGTTTCCCATCTAATTCTTTGTCGAAATCTCGAGCCCTCTCTGTCAACTTCCGCCATTGGTCCTTCCGACTCCCTCTGTAATGATAAGTTAACCGATTGAGGAGCATCGCCCTTATTTCAGCATGGTGCTCGAGAATCTCAGCATCCTTTTTCTTCCCTAGCTCTCGTTCATACTCTTGAATCTGTTGGACTGTGAACCTTTTGTTCTTGTCTTTATTGGCTTCTCCGTTCGAGAATGTATACTGAAGGTCCACAAAATGATCCGCCAGATCATCCCACTTGCAGCCAAATATCCACGCAATAATTTTGCCCTGTTCGCAATCCCCAAAGACAGTGGCACGACATTCCACATATCTCTCCAGGTAATTTTCAAAGCTAGCAGGGGCGTCACTCCAATGAACAAAGGGTTCGTGATGGTGTACGACGTGATAATCCTCATTCCAGACGTTGTACGTGCCCCGGAGAATCGTGATCGAGTTCACATACTGGTTGGCAGGATTCGCTTCATCGGAAAACATGTGCCACATGTAGGCCACGAGACACAAGACACTGGCCATTTCCAGAAAGGGGTGGAGCATGTAGGCCCAATAAAAACCAAAGCCGACCTTGTACCAAACATAGAATCCAGCACCATAATAGTAGACCATACCCACCAGTAAACCATTGAAAAATTGGTATTCTCCACGTGACCAAAAGAGTATGAGAGGCGTAATGCCGGTCCAGTACCCCACAAAGCGAGGCAAGTAGAGGACAAAACTCCCAAACTGACTTCGGTCGAAATCCATATTTGTATGTACATCACCGGTATCATTATGCCAACGATGATGGATCTTATTGTGCGCCGTCGCGTAATGGTTGGGAATGGTTCCATAAAAGATCCCCGAAATGCCGGCCACCAAATGGTCGGCAAAGGCATTTCGGATCCACTTGGGCAAAGGCTTTCGTTTCTCGGACAAAATGTCTCGAAAGAGGCCCGATTTTGCGTGCCCTTCTTTGTGCGCCAAGGTTGCCTGGTGCGCCATCATCTTTTGGCTCGGCCCGATGCGCAACAAGTGATAGATGAGAAAGGTGCTTACTTCCAATCCACCGTGACGTTGGTATCGGTCGTAGGCCAGATAAAAGAGGTAGGCTTGCACGAAATTGCACCACAGCAGCCATGGAAGATACGAGGAATCGCGGGGATCCAGTAAAATAAAGTTTCCAACCCAACGAAAGAAGGACCGTTGTGCCGCCCAAAGTATATTGAGGATGTACCGGCCCACTGGATTGTGCTCGTACAATACCGCATGAAGTGCATTTCCCAACAGCCGGGACAGTACTACCGTCACAGACATGCTGGGGATGGCGATCATGAACAGGATAAAGGTCCCAATGGCTCGATAGGTCGAGTCACTGAAGGTGTTCCAGGGGAAGGGTCGCTCTAGCAGTTCCATTTCAGCTTTGTCGTCTCGCTTGGGTTCTCGAGGGCCCGACCCCTCTGTTAACGTAGAAGGGGGTTTGGAGCTTTTGTGTTTGGGATCCATTGTGCACATTGTTGCAGAAGTTAAGGATGCCGATGATAAAGGCCCTTCACATACAAGTCATAAATATCGAGCTACTACTCCAGTTAGTAGTATCTAAATATTATTCTGTATTAACCTAAAACTTCGCCGTCACAATCAGCACTTCTATCCAAGCATAATCTACCAGTACTATAGCTAGTAGTATTACTAGTCCAGCTGCAGAAAAAAGGACCAGAAGAAGTGGTACTGGTAGAATGATAGAGGAACTCGGCAAATTTTATTGGTCGCGTCAATACTGTATAGTATCGAGAAGCCCTCCGAGCCGGCCACACGTTCGCCTGCGTGGTCACATATCAGGAAAATGCGGGCAAAGCATTTGTTCCAAAATGCGCGACTGAAGGAGACCAGTGACAACAGGAAAATCTCAGAACGCGCGAGCCCGGTGTCCTTTGTGCGTCCATGTATTTTTTTGCTGGGTCCGGTTGTTCAGTGCTCTAGTAGGTAGGGTGAAGAAGATCTGGGCAATGGCATGTGGGGAGTGAGCTCACACTGCATGTGGGCAGTGAGCTCACACTGCACAACAAAGATTAACTGACATTCCAGTGCTTGGGTTTGGTTGATTCATTTAATGGGCATGATGTTCTCCAGATGCGAGAGTGTGCAAAGGTGTCGGCCAAGATGTGCATGCGGTGACTGCTTTGGGTCCACAATGAGGGCAAGCATCAACATGAATTTGAGTTCGTTTTGATTTGTTTTGTCGGCCTTTCTTTTTGGCTTCAAAGTGAGTTCCTTTCTCACATCTGCCAAGGATGTCAGTGGTCAAGATGGGCAACCTGCAGTCTGGACATTCTGCAGTCGTGCCATGATCATAGATGACAAGATGATGGATTGACTTGACCTGCTGTCAAATGCTGAACAAGACTTGAGATTGACAGATGGACAATTTTACCGGTGATTCAACGTCTTTTGGACACGAATTGGCCAGACAGATGGTTTCTGTCACAGGTTGAAATCAACACCGCGCTTTTCTGTGAAGTTGCACACTCTGTGTTGCGCTGTGCAGCGTTCCACTTGGTTCCTCTGGTGCCAACATTGTGCTTTGTTGACAACATTGATGACTGTAATGAAAAGAAGCGGTCATTTGGACCTTTTGGAGAAGGCACATTGTGTGCAGTTCTGCAAGTTGTGGCAGTGAATTGTCAGAAACGAGCAATTGATTTCTTCAGGGTCCGGTCAATTTTGATCAAAATGCACCTCAGTTTGATTCATCATGAGTTTTTTATTTGTGACACACACAGGCAATTGCTTTGGTGAAACATTGCAGTTGGACCAAAACAAACAAAATTGCTGACAATTGCACTCTTGTTGACAAGTTGTTTGTGACACAATGAGCATGATTCAAGATTGCTCTTTCAACAGATCATAATCAGATTGGTCTTTGTTGCCGTTTTCAGTTGCATTGTTTGCCGCTCAAGCATGACCAGCCTGATGACAGGTTTGCAGTCTGACATGAGCATCTAAAAAGTTTTTTGATTTTTTGAAATTTGATAGGCATTTCTCTTTTCATTCAATTTTTTGGCATGTTGATGCAATCACTGCATCGTGCTTCTCTGCTCATGTTTTTTCGGGAAGCAAAAAAATAAATGTGTTGAACAGCAATTTTTAAACAAGTCGGCCACATTGACACACAAAGTGAGGAGACACATTGCTGAGACAATGTGTCACGGAATGTGGGTGCTTCACTGTAACCTTCCAAATTGCCTGTGCTCAAAACTTGTGCAGTGGCCTTGCTCATCTCTGCAGTCCAAGCACATGCATGAACCTTGCTGCACAGACAGTGCTTTATCAGTCTGCAAGGTGAAGCTTGGCAACAATGTAGGTGTGCACCTTATCCGTTCGATTTTCGAACGACTTAAAGGAGGGGATTTGCAAAGGGGGCACTTCTGCAATTTTTTGGCAGTCCCTCACTGTGCAAAAACAGCACATGCTAGGTGGTTTAAGGAAGTCAGCAGGGAGCCAAAAATGTCTCATCTAAAACTGTGTTGAACCATGCCAGCACAATGTTACACAGGATTTCTGTAGAAAAGACGTTTTCCGAACTAAAACAGCTTCATTAGAGACATGGATAGAAAATTTGATTCACTTAACATAATGTTGGATTTTCGAAGGACTTAAAGGAGGGGATTTGCAAAGGGGCTACTTCTGCTTTTTTTTTACTTATGCAACATGTCTCACCGGGTCTCCTTGCATGGGATGCAATGAACAGGAGGGGAGCGACGAGCGAAGCGAGGAGTGAGCCGACTGGCCGTGCCACACATCTAATTCTCCATCAAGACATGCTTTGCTGCACCCCTCTTGGGCGAGAGCGAAGCGCAGCTTCACACTTCTAGCTTCTGCTGCACCCCTCCTGAAATCGAACTGCTTTAGCGCTGCACAATTAAATTTTAAAGCGCAGCAGTGTTAGCGAGGCTACTAGCTAGTGTTAGGGGCACCTTAAAGCACGAAACCCTTAACCCTAATTTACAACGGCCTTGGCGAGTCAAACTTTCCTAATTCACTGATCCTCCTCGACAGCCGTCCAAAACGACCGGCGCTTTTGGTCATTGTCAAGCCAATGGCCCCCAGAGAACAGATGGTTTCATATTCGCTAGAGCCGAAAGAACGACCAACTGCCTCGGCCAGTGGTTAGGAAAAGTGTTGACACAATGCCTGCAATGGCCTCCTCTGCTGGTCTTGGGAAGTGAATTCGGCATTCCTTTATTCTTCCTTTTCGGGATCACCCAAGTGTGAGTGAAGTGTCCTACCCTTATGACTGCCTGGGTCGCGCCTTTTTCAATACTTCAGTTTTTGCGAGATACCAGTAGCAGTGTGGTGGTACGTTGTAGTGGGGGACCCGGACTCATCATCGATCGGAACTACTACTCAGTGAGGAACTACTGCGGCTATTAGTACAACTATTGCTAGCTAGGCAGCTCTACTAGCTAGGTGCTAGAGTAGCTAGGCGCCTCACTGAGTAGCAGTATCACTACTGGGTAGCAGATGAACGATAGCAACCTGACAACTGAAGTGCAAGCTAGCTAGAAGTGAGAACTGAAGCCAGGTACGAGAAGAGCAGGCTGTGATGCTGCCTGGGCAGCCTAGTAGCTATGTAGCACCCAGGACCAGGAAATGTACAATACCTTCCTGTGCCCATGGGCTCGACTCTTTTGGATGTTTTTTTCAGCTAGTTAGGCTGGGATCCGTAAAGTACTAGGATAGATGTGTGTTGAAAATTGATAACTCGCCTTTCTTTAAATAGTAGTATTACAAAAGTTGGTATTTAAGAATCAGTCATAATGATGTACTGTATGTGCAATAATATGATGAGTGTGTTTCTTTGTTTGCTGGACTCTCTTCTGGCTGTCTTGTGTATGTATATGCAAATGTTGATTTCCTTCGGTGTAGTAGTATATGTTCATGGAAATCAAGTGACAGCTGAGAAACATCCAGAGGTCAAGTCTTCTTGTTCTTGTCTGTATGTACTTGAGAGATAGATAGATATATTTAGTTGAGTGGCACTCGTTTGGGAAAGACCCGTTGTCCTTTGGTTTGGACACGTTCTACCACAATAAAGGTACCTCGATTTCCCCGGGTGATTCGCATCTCTTCGTCCAAATAGAGGATATCCAAATATCCGCGTGGACTCCGGCCCATTTCAAACTTGGCCGACTTGGTGGCACTGTTGCCCACGGAAGCGTCCGTGGGTGTGGACAGATCCAACATTTTCTTGAGTAGAAACTGCATGACGGAGGACATGAAGGATCGTTCCGCTTCGGCTTTGGAGTAGGCATGATCAAAGACTTCTTCCCAGACTTTCATCAACTTGGGGTCGGATCTTACCGCAAAGGCGGGTGTCAAGGTTCCACCACGAAAGGTCACACCCAAACGATTGGCGTGATCGGGTAGAACATAACACAAGGCTTCGTGACACATGGAGGCCGTCAAATCACCCTTGGGGGTATGAATGGTCAAGTCAATCTGAATGGGGTAGCTAAAGGTCTTTTGACCATCCACTTGGTGTTCTTCAGAACATTCGAGAATGGAGTTGCGAACATGACGAATGGTACACACCAAGTGATGTGGTTGAAAGATTCCAAAGGACAAACGTCCCATGGTGTATTGGACCACATCGTCTGGGACGGGGGGAGTGTTGGGATTGCCGTTGTTGTTCTTGATGCGTCCCGGAAAGTCCGGACTGGTGTGTGCTAGAAACTCACCCAACAACAGTGGTGATGTCACGGCATCTTTGGTAGGATTCAGAGCACACAGCTCTTCAATGGCTTGCATGACCTCGGCGTTCTTGGTAGAGCCATGGTTCTGTCGAAGCAGAGTCTTGAGCTTGGACTTGGCGGCTTGGAGACGAGTGGTCTCTCCATCGCAGGAATCAATCACGGACAGAATCTCCATGGTGGAGGGACAATCGTCAATGATGGTTTTGACGCAGGTTTCTGCTTCTGTGGCGGGACAAACTTTCATGATGATTATTTTCTTGGTGGAAGTATTAGAAGTGGTAGTAGTGCTTGATTGATGTGAGTGATGGCTGGTGGCTGGTTGCTGGTTTATGAGTGTATTACTGTATGGGGGAAGGAGTGATTAGATCGACCACCTTTCAAAGAAACAGAGTAAAATCACGTTGATATGAGGGCAATCAATCAAGGCTCTTCGATCTTATGGCTGCAACGTATGAGTTTGCAACGTTGATCGTTGTTTGCTTGCAGTTGATCTGATTTACTGAACTGAGTTGTGTGATGGTTCGTATTGGGTTTATGAAAAGAGGCAATACCAAATACGGCTGGCTCTTCTTCTCTACTAGCTAGTACACACTCTGACTGGAGTTGTACGCTGGGCAAAGAGGAAGTGAGTGCGAAGTTTCTGCGGCTGGATGAATTAGTAGAAACGAAAATTAGATTGTGCCAGCTGAATAACTGGTACAAGCGGTACAAACTATGTAGAATTTGCCTTCGCAAGGTCGCCTTTTTATAAGTATTGGCAGGGCAATTGCTTGATGCTTGTACCACAGGTAACGAGCAAACTACTGTAATGGCCCTTGGTACAGTATGCGTGGCTTGACTTTTACTTGGTTCCTTTCTGTGAAGGAAATCAAGCTGGGGCAGTAGGTGGGCATTCTCTGGATCTATTGCCCAAGTAATCCACTGATCAAAGGGGCGGTTCACCGAGATTGGAAAAAGAAGGAGCCTTCCGGTGAGATGCAGCTGATGGATAACATCTGCTGTTGATTAGGATAATATGGACAAGATCATAAAACAGATGTTTGTTGTCAGCATTAACCTAAAAAGTATGTCGGTCGTTAAATACACTCATCGATGGCGTCATCGTAGGTAGGGGAAACTGCCCAATAAGTAATAACTCACGTACGAGATGATGTCACTCGAAAACACAGGAAATTTCAATTTCATTGGTGACCAAGACCAAATGCTGTAGGTTAATGTACTACGTACCAGAGTACGTACTGAAGTACGACCAAATTTTGAGTACCGGTTGACAAGCATCGAGTCTTCGAATTCGCATCCGGTGCTCAATAAAACTTACTTGAAGGAGCATGCGTACGACGTACCGGCACTCGAATACTTACCGCCACAGCTTGAAGATAAGGGTACAGTACATTGCGGATCTACGTCATCACTTTTAATAACTACCAGGACCAGAACCTATAGTACCGAACGTTGATACAGTACTGTTAATACTTAGAAAGACAGGACAGTACCACCGGCGACAACTGGAACGTATTGGTACTACGCGGTCCGCTTCCTACCGGTACGTCGTAGTGTTGAACCACTCAACTGTACCGTACTGTCGGTACACTGTCGGTACTAGCTACTGTCGCTACTAGCTAGCTAGCTAGCTACAGTAGCTAGTAGTACGCTCGTACTGTTATTGAGTAGTTGGGTGCGAAGTGTTAACATATTGCGGAGCAGCTGCGACCAAAACCTCGTCGCTTTGCGGTTTGGTACCAGTGATGTTCCAGTCTATTCAATAAGAAGTACTGGAGAAGT
>ENA-ORBV01006611-ORBV01006611.1-microbial-mat-metagenome-genome-assembly--contig:-NODE-6611-length-20326-cov-13.200652_pt1 | contig 20326 bp, 20 predicted proteins | sample MGYA00237777_ERZ505514 | MGnify/ENA primary metagenome ERZ505514 (study PRJEB26160, sample SAMN06269048) | microbial mat metagenome | isolation source: Oligotrophic lake microbial mat | place... | reverse complement strand
GAGGCTGCCATGACCACGCCGCCTGCTGCGATGTGGATGTGATCCCCGACACCTGCGCGGCCGCCGATGATGACACCATCTTCCAGCGTGGTGCTGCCGGCCACGCCTGCCTGACCTGCGACGATGACGCATTTGCCCAGGATGCAGTTGTGGGCGATCTGCACCATGTTGTCGAGTTTGCAGCCGTCGCCCAGAATCGTGGCTGCGAACTTGCCGCGGTCGATGCAGGAGCCTGCGCCGATTTCGACATCGTGGCCGATGATGACAGTGCCGATCTGCGGAATTTTTGTGAGCCCTTTGCCATCTTCGCTGGGCCGATACCCAAAGCCATCGGAGCCGATGTTGACACTAGAGTGAATGATGCAGCGGTCGCCGATGGTGGTGCGTTCGCGGATGACGACGCCGGGCCAGATCAGGCCGTCTTTGCCGATGATGGTTTCATCGAGCACGGTGACATTGGGATAGATGACGGTGCGCTCGCCAATGGTGACGGCTGGGCCGATGACGCAGTGAGCGCCGATGCGCACACCGCTACCTAGGCGAGCGGTGGGATCGACGACGGCAGTGGGATGGATGAAAGTTGCGGTCGCGCTGTCGTTTGCATCATCACTAGCGAGCGCTGCTGTCATGCCGCCCACAGGCAGCGGCGGCGCGAACATTCCCAAGACTGTCGCCATCGCCAGGTCAGCGTTCTTGACGAAGATGAGCGTCGCCGCTTCGCGCGGCAAGACCTCTTCCTTCATCTTCAGCGACACCAGTGCCGCCGCAGCGCGACTGGTCGGCCACAGTCGCGCATATTTTTCGTTGCCGATGAATGTCAGATGTTCACTCGTCGCCGCTTCGATTTGCTGCACCCCTGCAAGGGCCTGCTGCGGATCGCCGACGATTTCGCCGCCCACACGATCGGCAATCTGCTGCACGGTAAAGATGAGTTTCTTGGACATGTGCAGATGATACGAGATGGAAGGAGCCGCGACTCAACGAGTCGCGGACGTCAACGCACTTAAAGGGGTGGCCGATCGCGCGAAAGTCGAGGCATTAAGGTCGCAGTGAGATGCGATGCTCCTTCAGGCCTTTAGCGTCCGCGACTCGTTGAGTCGCGGCTCAGGTCGCGGCTCAGGTCGCGGTTCAGCTCGCTCACTTTGCAGCCTCTTCGTACTGCACGCTCACTTCGCTCAGATCGAATGAGAGCGGCGGCGCGGTGCCATATTGCTCAGCGCGAATAATCATGTATCGCCCCGGCGTGGCTACCGAGATCGATGGATCACTCGCCGGGCTGCCCGATGCTTCCTCATCAGCAGGTGCGCCGTTGAGACCGTAGGTGATCTTCCATCGCTGAGTCTGATCGAACCAGGTCGCCCGCAGCTTGATCGCGGTGGGCGGCGAGTCGAACTGCGTCTTGCCCAGTTGCTTGCCGCCAAGGCTCGAAGTGCCCGCCTTCATTTCGATATAAGCACGGCCTTGCGCTTTCCAAAGATGCACAAAAAGTGCGGCAGATCCTTCAGCGCCATCATCCCAGAATTCGATCTGCACCGAGCCATCGGAATCAGGCCATTCGATTTTTGAGATGTCGATATCGATGGTACACGGAGCCAAGCCGAGGATGCGTTTGATGCCTGGGTTCTTCGATGGATCGCGATCCTGAATTTGGTAGTGGCCGGCCATGAGATTGCCGCCGCCGTCAACGAACTGCCACGCCGCGTCAAGCGTCGGCGCATCGAAAGTGTCGGTGAAGCTGGCGTATTTTGAGCCGCCGCCTTTGGGGCCATCGCTGCCGCCACCACCGCCGAGCACAATGACGAGAATGATGATGAGCACGATCACGCCGCCGGCGATGGCGAGGATCAGTGGCAGTTTGGATTTCGCTTGATCATCATCATGAATCTGTTTGCCGCGCTGGCCTCGCATATTGGATCGCGATCGCCCTGCTGCTTCCACATCGGGTCGCTGCACGCGCCCTGAGCGCGATGCAGATCGATCCGTGCCGCTAAGCGCCTCGTGCAATTCCACCAGTGCTGGATCAACCGGGCCAGCATCAAACTCGCGAATCGCTTCCTGCAAAGCAGCGACAAGCTCGGAGTATGACGCATAGCGATCGTCCGGCGATTTCTCCAGCATCTTCGCCACGACTTCGCCCGTCTTAGGGTGCATCGTGGGCACCAGCGTGCGAACATTGGGCGCAGGATCAATCAGCCTCATGCGCACAATATCTTTAACCGTCTTGGCCTTGAAGGGCGGACGGCCAGTCAGCGCATGAAAGAAGCTGGCGCCCAGGCTGTACATATCACTGCGGAAATCAGCGGTTTTTCCTTCGAGCAGTTCCGGAGGCAGATAATAAGGCGTGCCATAGATTTTTCCGCCTGCCTGACTTTCTTCAAAGCGGGCGAGACCGAAATCGACGATTTTTGCCTGGCCGTGGTTGTCGATGAGAATGTTGGCGGGCTTGACATCGCCGTGGATCAGGCCGGCCCCACTGGCGGCTTCGAGGCCGCGCGAGGCATCGATCATGATTTCAAGGAGACGTCTTTCATCACCGGGCGCATCCTTGAGCACCATCTGATCGACGCGCCCGCCGGGCACCAGTTCCATGACGATATAAGGTTGGCCCTTCTCCACGCCGATCGTATGGACCTGCACGACGTTGCGATGATTCAGTGCCGCGAGATTGCGGGCTTCGCGCACAAAGTTGCGCATCGCATCTTCATCAGCAGCCACCTTATGACTGAGCACTTTGATCGCGACATGCCTGCCAAGCGTGATGTCCTTGGCCTCGAAGACCTCGCCCATCGCGCCGTGGCCCAGTCGTTTCAGAAGAAGGAATTGGCCCAGGCGAACGGTGACGGGAAATGTTCTTTCGCACTTGGGACAGGCAGCGGTCGATAGCGGCGGCAGACCCGTCACCTTCACCACGCAACCGCACTCGCAGGTGATGGTGTCCGAAGGCTGACCGAGAATATTCGGGACAGGTGCGTCCGCCACGTATGGACCTCGAAGGTGCGAAGGAATGGGCGGCAGTGTAGCAGAACAAACGCGGGTTCTTCACGGGCAGCGGTCCAAGTGGAGCCGCGACGTAACACGTCGCGGACGTGAAAAGCCTGCAGGAGTGACGGATCGCGCGAAGGTCGTGGTTTAAGGCGACAGTGAATGACGGCACCCCTTCAGTCCGTAGGCGTCCGCGACTCGTTGAGTCGCGGCTCTGTCGGAGCGTTGCGGTCATCCCGCTTTCTCTCCGCCCAGATGGCGCAGGGCGACGATGTTGGTCACGCCCGCTGTGCCGATGGGTTCGCCGGCGATGAGCACATAAGGATCGCCGATGGTGGCCCAGTTTTTTTCGAGGATGAGCTTATCGATCGAGGTGCCAAAGGCTTCGATGCTCGCAGGCTGCGCCATGTAAATCGGATGCACACCAAAAAGAAAACTCATACGGCGAAGCGCCGCTTCTTCACTGGAACAAGCGAGGATCGGCACGTTGACGCGGGTCAGAGAAATGTAGCGAGCGCCGCCGCCGCGCTGGGACCAGAGCACGACAAACTTGGCTGCATAGTCGCGCACAATCTGGCGAACGCCGTAGCTGAGCGCCGCACTACGCCGTCCGGTGGTGCGCCATTTGGCGGGCCTGCTCCAAGCCAGGCCATAGGTATCGGGATTGGCGATGAGATGGTCCTGCGTGCTCTTGGCGATGCGGGCCATCATCTGCACGGTAGCAACGGGATACTTGCCCACCGCTGTCTCGCCTGAAAGCATCACCTTGCCCGCACCATCGTAAATCGCATTGGCAACATCAGAAACTTCCGCACGCGTCGGCTGCGAATTTTCGATCATCGACTGAAGCATCTGCGTGGCGACGATCACCGGGCGACCATGCTCGTGAGCAAATGAAATGATGCGCTTCTGAATGATGGGCACCTCGGTCAGGTCCATTTCCACGCCCAGATCGCCGCGCGCCACCATCACGCCTTCGGAAACTTTGAGAATATTTTCCAGGTCAGCCACCGCCTGAGGCTTTTCGATCTTTGCAACAATGGGAATGGTCGGCTCACCTGGCGGCGCAAGAGCCTTGAGCATTTCCTTTAGCTCGACCACATCCGCCGCCTTGCGCACGAAGCTGAGTGCGAGTAGATCGAGCTCATGCTTGACCGCCCAGCGGACGCACTCTTTGTCATACTCGGTGAGCGAAGGCACAGTGAGTTTACTGTCGGGCAGATTGACGCCTTTGGCACGCGTGACGAGGCCGCCTGAAGTGACCTGACAATGCAGACGCAGCGAGTCGCCCTCGCCATGTTTCTCGATGACGAGCGATCGCACATTGCCATCGTCGATGAGCAGTCGATCGCCGGGCGCGATGTCGCTTAGGACCTGCGGAGCGGTGATGGAGAAAGTAGATGCGCCAGCGGGCGAAGTGGCAGCGGGCTGGCCTCCGATGTGAGGCTTGGATTGAATGACGAGCGTATCGCCCACAACCAGCGTGACGCCGCCGGGGATGACTTCGCCGATGCGAATCTTGGGGCCGCACAGGTCACCCATGACACCGACGTGGATGCCGACTGTGCGCGAAGCTTCGCGCACAGAGCCGAGCATCTTGCCGAAGGAGTCGAATGAGCCATGGGAAAAGTTGAGGCGAAAGACGCGTGCCCCTTCTTCGATGAGGCGAACGATGATGCCAACCTCGGACGTGGCTGGGCCGAGGGTGGCGATGATCTTGGTGAGCATGAAGGGATTGGGAGATTCTGGCATGGCGGAATTGTAACGGTGCGGCGGTGCAACAGGGAAGCTACCGATTGAGGCCCCACCTTTCGCGCACCTGTTTCTCAATGGGCGCAAAAGTCAGCCGATCAATCAGCAGCCCTACTGCGATAGTCACGAGCATGATGGCCACGACCTGCGGTGCATCATTGAGCTCGCGTCCCATGTGAAGAAGAAAGCCCAGACCGATCGATGACTTGATCAGTTCCGCAGAGACCGCCCCATGCCAGCCCAGCGTCCAGCCGAGTTTCAGGCCCGTGACAATGCTCGGCAGCGCCGCGGGAAGAACCACGCGATAGGTCATTGCCCAAGGCGAAGTGCCCATCGATCGGGCAGCGCGCAGATAGAGCGGCGACACATTGGAAATGCCATCAGCGACGGCGACAGCGATGCCGCCGATGGAGGAGAGAACGATCACGAAATAGACCGTCGCATCGCTGAGACCAAAGAGTAGCAAACCGATGGGGACCCACGCAGCCGAGGGAAGCGTCTGCATGCCCAGCAGCAGCGAGTGAGCACAATCGCGCGCCAGCGAACTGACCCCCATGACCGCGCCGAGCACAATGCCCATCGAAGCGGCAAAGGCGTAGCCGATGATCATGCGCTGCATCGTGGCGCGGATGCTGGGCCAGAGCAGTCCGTCCTGCGCAATCTCGATGAGCCGCTGGGCGACGGTCAGCGGCGCTGGAAATAGATACTGCTCGCTGCCAGCCAGACTAGATGCCATCTGCCAGATGACGATCAGCATCAGAAAGAAGAGGGAGATCGCGAGGGGGCGTCGCATGTTCGCTGTCACTTTCGGGAAGGAGGTGAAGTTGGCGCAGACCACTAAGCAGACTGGCGGCATGACGCGCCACCGGCGGGTCATAAAGATCGCGCGGCCGAGGCAGCGCAACACTCATCGAATAGACAACACGCCCTGGACGCGGCGCGAGAACTAACACGCGATCCGCCAGACAGGCCGCTTCGCGCACATTGTGCGTCACCATCAGCACCGACTGCCCGGTGCGTGCGAGCACCTCCTGAATCTTGCCATAAAGCTCTTCGCGCATCATCGCATCGAGTGCCGCAAACGGCTCATCCATCAGCAGCAATCGAGGATGCGTCGCCAGCGCACGCGCCAAGGCCACGCGCTGCTTCATGCCACCGGAAAGCTCATGAATGTAGGCCTTTTCAAATGCACTGATGCCGACGAGATTCAGGTAATAACGGGCACGATCGAGGCGCTCGCGTTGCGACATTAAAGGCATGTTTCGCAGCCCGAACATTGCATTGTCAATCACGGTGAGCCAGGGAAAAAGTGTGTGCTCTTGAAACATGACCATGCGCTGAGGGCCAGGGCCAGTGACTGGTGCGCCATCCATAAGGATGCGGCCGGTGGTCGGCTTCTCGAAGCCGGCAATCATGTTGAGCAGCGTCGTCTTGCCGCAGCCTGAGGGACCAAGCAGCGCGACGATTTCGCCTTCATTCAGAGTCAGATCGATGGGTGAAAGCGCCTGCACTGAGCCGTGGCGTGTTGCAAATGTTTTGCTCACGCCTTCGATGCGCAGCACTTCTTTGGCGCCGCGACAATCGGTTGCGGTCGAAGCGACGCCGATCTCTGTATTAGGACTGGCGAGGGTTGCGTTCATGAATGACTTTCAATGATTGATATTTGTTGATCCAACATGGCGCGTCTGCGCCGAGCCTTGACGCACACTACGCGCATCGCTTACTGCGGCTGAATCTTCGGCAGCCCGCGCTCGTGCAGCACGTCATTGAGAATCGTCAGGTCGTAGATGCCTTCGAGTTTGGGTGGCTGCTTAATGAAGCCGATGGCGTGCGCATCTTCTGCTGATTTCCGCAGCGATGATGCAATCGGATCCCATGTGAAGGCGACGCGATTCATCGCAGCTGTGATGACCGAATCAGGCAGTGATTTTCCGGTCTGCTGCTTAAGCGCTTCATTGAGCGAGCGCGCCGCTTTTGCTTTGTCACGATTGATCTCCTGCGTCAACGTGATGTGAGCGGCGATGAGTTTGCGAATGATGTCGGGATGCTTCGCCAGGAAATCACGGCGGACAATCAGGTGCGTGGTGACATATTTCCCTTGCGGCCAGAGCGACGATTCATCGAGATAAATTTTGCCACCCGCTTCCTGCTCCAGTCGGCTGACCCAAGGCTCAATCGTCCAAGCGCCATCGATCTGCTTCTTCTGAAAAAGCAAGAGCTGATCGGGATTGGCCAGCGGCTGAATCGTGAGTGATCCGCCCGCTTCGACGGGCTTGTGCCCTTGCTGGGAAAGCCAGACGCGAGCGGCGACATCCTGGGTGTTTCCAAGCTGCGGCGTAGCGATGGTCTTGCCCGCGAAGTCAGCGGGCGCGGTGATGTGGTTGTGTGGTGCGATGACGAGTGCCGCACCGCCGCTGGCAGCGCCGCTGACGATGACGAAGCTTTGTCCATTCGATTTGAGGTAGCCGTTGATGGCGGGATTGGGGCCGACGAAAGTGGCATCGATGTCGCCTGAGAACATCGCTTCAATCGCGGTGGGGCCGGCATTGAAGACCGTCCAGTCAATTCGACCGCCGATGGCCTTGTCGAAGGCACCGGTGTGGTGCGCGATCACCGCCTGGGCGTGAGTGACGTTCGGGAAGTGGCCGATGCGGATCACCGGCTTGCCGGTCGATTTTGCAACAGTCGGGCCGGTGTTGCCCAAAGGTGAAAAGATCAAAAGAGCTACTGTGCCAATGATGATGACAGTGATGATGGTGCCCAGTGTTACGAAAGCACGTGAACGGTGCATGAATTATTCCTTGAAAACTAGAGGTAACTTTTATACACGACTGATTAAGTCGTCATTCAAGACAAAAAAAATGGGCCTATATGCCTGCCCCGCCCACGAGGGTTTGATCGAAAACATCCGCATCAGTGACGGGGGCATTCTGGCGAACGACAGCGAGGGTAGAGCGGTCCATCAGGCGGGCGATGTAGTTGCGGACATCCAGCAGAACCCGGCGAAATCGACAGACCGGCTCCTGACTACAGCGTTCGTAATGTGAGGTGGAGACGCAGGCGATGGGTGCGAGCAGACCATCGAAGTGACGAATGATTTCCCCCATAGAAATAGCCTCCGGCGGCTTGGCGAGAAAGTAGCCCCCGCGCGTACCAGGAGTGGAGCCAACCCATCCCTTGGCCTTCATATCGAGCATGATGTGTTCGAGAAATCGCTTGGGCACTTCGTTTCGCCGGGCCAATTCGCGGATGGAAATCGGCGCCCCTTGGTAGTGATCCACCAGGGTAAAGAGCACTCGCAATGCGTAATCAGTCTTGCGTGACAGCTTCATGGCGGGCATGATAGCGTCGGCACTGAATAACGTCAACTTAGGTCGTATATCTACATATAATGGCGAGTAGCCACCCCATTCACATTGGAATCTTGTGAAATCTCTTGACATCTTTTGGAAGATATGGTAGATTATGGTGGTATTCTTTTGTGGCTTGCTCGCTCTGCGGTGCAAGCGCGATTGGAAACGAGTGGTTTTTAACCTGTTTTTTGATCTATTTGAGGCTCGCCATGCCTTCCACGCTTAATCCTTCACAGGTGGAACAACTCGTTCGTCAGGTGCTGCGCAATCGCTTGGGGGCGACAGCGGGTGTCATTCCACCCGTCCCGGCCAAGGCCGCCAAAGTGGTGCATCCCGTTTCATCCAACAACGGCCCGAATCCCTTGGTCGTCAATGTCTCGGCTCGCCACGTGCATGTCACGCAAGCCGACCTCGAAATTCTCTTTGGCCCCGGCTCCAAGCTCACCAAACTCAAAGACCTTTATCAGCCAGGCGAGTTCGCCAGTGAGCAGCAGGTGAATCTCATCGGGCCTCGCAATCGCATGATCCCCGGCATTCGCATCCTCGGCCCGACGCGTGCGTTCACGCAGGTCGAACTTAGCTACACAGATGGCATCTATATGGGTATCGATCTGCCGGTGCGAGTCAGCGGCGATATCGAAGGTACCCCCGGCTGCGTTCTGGTGGGCACCCATGGTGCACTGACTTTGACCAAAGGCGTAATCCGCGCCGCTCGCCATGTCCACATGGGGCCGGCTGATTTGGCTTATTTTGGCGTCAAAGATGGCGACATGATGAAACTGAAAATCGCTGGGCCGTGCGGCCTGACGTTTGATAGCGTCCGCGTTCGTGAGCATCCCAAGGTCAAACTCGAAATCCACATCGACACCGATGAGGGCAACGCGTGCCACCTGGAAAGCGCGACGGGGATGGAATTGATTAAGTGAAGCTGTCAGCTTTCAGCCGTCAGCAAACAACATAAAGACGTTACAGGTTTGAAGATCGCATTAACCTCATGAAATCAACTGGCTCGAAGCTAAAAGCTGATGGCTGATAGCTGACAGCTCTCACGGAGACTCCCCATGGCACAGCAAGCAATCGGCATGATCGAAACCAAGGGCCTCGTGGCTCTGATTGAAGCAACTGACGCGATGACCAAGGCCGCCAACGTCACGATGATCGGCTGGGACAAAGTCGGCTCCGGCATGGTGACCGGCTTCGTCACCGGCGATGTCGCAGCCGTCAAAGCCGCGGTCGATGCAGGCGCCGCTGCGGCCGGCCGCATCGGCGAAGTCATCGGCGTACACGTCATCCCCCGCCCGCACGATGAACTCGTCGGCATGTTGCCCAAGCCCAAGAAGGCTGCGAAGTAAATACAGATAGCTAATACTTATTATTTAATGCTTATTTCTTAATAGCTATTTCGGAAGTACGCCACGTATAGCGTTGATTCCGCCAATAAGTATTAAGTATTAAATAATAAGTATTAGCCTTTCCGAATTCCCCAAACCCTCACAAGGAATCTCAAAATGTCCGCCATCGGCATGATTGAAACCAAAGGCCAGACCGGCCTCGTTGAAGCGACTGACGCAATGCTCAAAGCTGCGAACGTCGAGTATGTCAAGTGTATCGCCATCGGCGGCGCGTTCCTCACGGTCATCGTCAAAGGCGATGTCGGCTCCGTCAAGGCAGCCGTCGAAGCTGGCGCTGAAGCCTGCGGCCGCGTCGGCACGCTGGTCGCCGCCCACGTGATCGCCCGTCCGCATGAGTCGCTGGTGGAAAGCTTCTAACGAAGCTTTCAGCCATCAGCCGTCAGCTATCAGCTTCAAGCTGTCGGCTATGAACTGCATGCTGATTGACTTCTTAACGTCGTCGCTCTTTCGCTTTGTTGCAGTATAACTCCGTGCCTTTTAGCTGATTGCTGAAAGCTGACCGCTGACTGCTCCTCCATGCTCACTCTCATCGCCAACCTGGGTTCGACGAGCTTCAAGTACAAGCTCTACGAAATGCCGCTTGCGGCTTCGCTCGGCCAAGAGCGCGTCGTCGCCACCGGCTCAAGCGATCGCATTGGCCAAGGACAGAGCAATACAGTGGTCAGTGATGGCAAGCAGTCAATCGAATCAAAGATCGATCTCGCCGATCACGCGGCAGCCATCGACCTGCACCTTCAGGAACTCCTGAAGCTAAAAGCGATCAGCGCCATCAGTGATGTACAAGCCATCGGCTACAAAGCAGTGCATGGCGGGCCTATCAGCGGCGCGGTGATTGTCGATGACAGCGTGCTAGACACGATGCAGCAGTTCGCTGATGTCGCGCCGCAGCACAATCCGCCTTACATCGCAGCGATGAAAGCCTTCGCGAAGAAGCTGCCGGGCGTGCCGCAAGTTGCAGCGTTTGAGACGGCGTTTCATCAGACGGTGCCGCTGGCGCGACAGGTCTATGGCATCCCGCACGAGTGGACGGAAAAACTGGGCATTCGCCGCTACGGATTCCACGGCGCAAGCCATCGCTACATCGCATCGCGCATGGCGGAACTGAATCCCGAGGCCAAACGAATCATCAGTTGCCACCTTGGTGGCTCGTGTTCCATCACTGCGATCGACAACGGCAAGAGCGTCGCCAACAGCTTCGGCATGACCGCACAAAGTGGCACGTTCCACGCATCACGCGTGGGCGACTTCGATGCGTTTGCGATTCTCAAACTCCTCAAGAGCGGCCTTACGCTCGATGAAATCTTCAGCACGCTCGGCAAGAAGGCTGGCCTCTTGGGACTCAGCGGCATCAGTGCGGATATGCGTGAAGTCGAGACCGCAGCAGCGGCAGGTAACAGCCGGGCTCAGCTCTCACTCGATGCCTTCGTTGAATCCTGTCGGCATTACATCGGCTCGTATCTGGTCGCTCTGGGCGGCGCTGATGCACTCGTCTTCACCGGCGGCGTCGGACAGTTCGGCAAAGCCATCCGCGCTGCCATCTGTAAAAACCTCGACTTCGCAGGCATCAAACTGGACACTGAAAAAAATATGGCCGCCAAAGGCAACGAAGAGACCCGCATCTTCGCCGCCGGCAGCACGACACAGATTTGGGTATTGCCCACCAACGAAGAATTGATCGTCGCCCGGCAGACGATGGAAGTTTTGAATTCAAGAAACTAAACGTTTAGCGCCCGCCCGAAGGGCGGGGCTAATGGATGTAGAAACAGTCACGAATCACAACGTTCACAATGGAGCCTCATCATGGCACTGCAAGCAATGGGATTGATCGAAACCAAAGGCCTCATCGGCGCTATCGAAGCACTCGATGTCGCACTCAAAGCCGCCAACGTCAAGTTCGTCAAGAGCGCGAAAGTCGGCAGCGGCCTGGTCGCTGTGACGCTCGAAGGCGATGTCGCTGCGGTTCGCGCTGCGGTTGATGCTGGCGCTGAAGCGGCCCGCCGCGTGGGCGAAGTCGTCAGCGTTCACGTGATTCCCCGCCCGCACGATGGCGTGGAAAAACTGTGAGAGAAGCGCCATCAGCAGTCAGCTATCAGCTTTGGGCCAGATAGTTGCTGCATGGCACTTGCGCCTTCCTGTGAATCGTATTCCTGCCTTGAAGCTGATAGCTGAAAGCTGAAAGCTTTCCCGGAGCCTTCTCTTGTTCCTCGGACGTGTCAAAGGTCATGTGATCACCACGCAGAAAGACCCCTCGATGCAGGGGAAAAAACTGCTGATCGTGGAACCTCTGCGCGTTGAGTATGAGGACAACAAAGAGGCGGCCAAGGGCGGCGCGACCAGCGGCGGAGGCGGCACGTTTCAGGTAACTGGCAGAGCCATCGTCTGTGTGGACACCATCGGAGCAGGCGAAGGTCAACTCGTGATGATCTCGCAAGGCTCCAGCGCCAGGCTCGCCGAAGGATTCAATAAATCACCCGTCGATGCAGTGATCATCGGCATCGTCGATAGCGCGGTGGTGATGGGCAAGAAAGTGGTCTGAGTAGCTGTCAGCAATCAGCGATCAGCGATCAGCAATCAGCTTTCAGCTTCTATAGAACGTGGTCAGAACAATATTCAATGGCTCTGGCTTTTGGCTGATAGCTGAAAGCTTCCAAAGGCGATTTATGGACCAGTCAACTCTCATCTCAAGCGTCGTGCAGGAAGTGATCAAGCGACTGGGCACCGGTGGTGCGTCCGCCTCTTCCGATACGAGCACAGCGGCGAAAGCTGCTGCTCCTGCCGTCAAACACGATCCCGCATCTGGGCGCTTTTCCAATGTCGATGCTGCTGTCGAAATGGCGACCCGCGCTCAGGCTCAGCTTGCCAAAGCGGGCCTCAAGACGCGCGATGGCATCGTCAAGCTCATCAAGAAAATCGTCGCACATCACGCCAAAGAATGGGGCCAGATCGAGTTCGATGAAACCAAAATCGGCCGGCTCGATCACAAAATCGCCAAGCTCACTTTGCTCGAAGGCGTGCCCGGCGTCGAGTTCCTCAAGACCCCCGCACACTCAGGCGATGCAGGTATCAGCCTCGATGAACCTGCGCCCTTTGGCGTCATCGGCGCGATCACACCGGTCACTCACTCCGTGCCCACACTCACCGCCAATGCGATCGCCATGATCGCCTCGGGCAACAGCGTCATTTTCAATCCGCATCCCAGTGGTGCCAAGTGTGCTGCGATGGCTGCTGAGTTTTACAACCGCGCGATCAAGCAGGAATTCGGCATTGATCCGCTCCTGTGCATCATCGATCCGCCGACGCTTCGCAGTGCTGAGGAAATTTTTCAGCATCCAGGCATTCCGCTGCTCGTGGTCACCGGCGGCCCCGCCGTCGCCCGCGCTGCCATGAAACAAGCCAAGCGCGCCATCGTCGCCGGCCCAGGCAATCCGCCTGTCGTCGTCGATGAAACGGCGGACTTCGATAAGGCTGCGAATGCGATCATTGCTGGTGCAGCGTTTGACAACAATCTTCTGTGCATCGGCGAAAAAGAAGTCTTCGTCGTCGAAAGCGTCTTCGACAAAATGATGGCGGCCATGCGAAAAGCTGGCGCGGTGGAACTCAACGCACAGGCGATTCAGAAGCTCACCGATGCTGCGTTCACGTGGTCGAAAGATCACTACGCGGTCAACAAGGATTACGTCGGCAAGGATCCGCAGTTCCTAGGCAAGGCGGCTGGCCTGAACATCGGCGCGGGCGTGCAGTTGCTCTTTGGTGAAACGGATGAAAGTAATCCGTTCGTGCCTGAAGAGCAGATGATGCCTTTTGTGCCGTTCGTTCGTGCGAAGAATTTTGAACATGCACTTGCCATGGCGATCAAGCACGAGCATGGCTTTGGCCACACCGCCTGTATTCACTCGAACAACCTGGCCAACATCACCCGCATGGGGCAGGCCTGCAACACCACCCTCTTCGCAGTCAACGGCCCAAGCACCGGCTGCCTGGGCATCGGCGGCGAAGGATACCCCAGCTACTCCATCGCCACACCGACGGGCGAAGGCGTCACGACACCACTGACATTCACCCGCTTCCGTCGCATGAGCGTCGGTGGCGGCGCGATGAGGATTGTTTAATTCAGCGGGTATCGGGTACCGGGTTTAGGGTGTCGGCAAGACAGCCAAACACGTGCCTCTTTCGACACCCGAAACCCGAGACCCGAAACCCGAAACCCGAGCTTATGCAGATCGCTCTCGTCCAAGGCCGTGTGACCGCCACTGTGAAGCATGCTTCGCTTGCGAAGCAGAAGCTTCTGATTTGTCTGCCGCTGGGCGGCGACGGCAAGCCGGTGGGTGACCCGGTATTGGCGGTGGATCAGCAGGGTGCTGGGCGAGGCGACAAAGTACTGATCACCAGCGATGGACAAGGATTGCGTGCGCTATTGAAAAATGACACCAGCCCCGCGAGATGGTGGACAATTGGGATCGTGGACTGAGAAGAGAATACGAATAGTTATTATTTAACACTTATTACTTAATAGCTATTTCGGAATTGTACTTTTGATACGCAATATACAGGTGACGCAACATCCGAATCCGAAATAACTATTAAGTAATAAGTATTAAATAATAAGTAATAGCCTTTTGTATTTATTCAATATGACAGAAGCAGACCGAAAGCTCGTAGAACTCATCACCCAGCAGGTGCTCGCACTCCTGCAAAAGGGGAGCGCTATGAGTGCGCCAGCGCCATCGGCTTCAGCTTCATCGGGTCTCGTGCCGCATACTGCGCCGATTCATCCGCCCATCGGTCAGTGCACGGGTGACTATTCCAAGTTCCCCGAGCTTGCTGGCAAGCTCTATGGCAATGCCTCCGCGCAGCCCGACGGCGGCGACGCGATTCATACGAATGTTAGAACCCCAAGCTCGATGGCGAGACCACAACAGGGGGGAGCCGCCGGAGTAATGCAAGCATCACCGGCTCACGCACTTGATCCCCTGCCCCTCACCGGCATCATCACCGCGAATCAACTTCAGGAAGCGATCAAAGCATCGCCCGATGGCACCGCGCTGCTCGCCGCCGATGCGAGACTGACGCCGCTGGCCAACGATTTCGCGAGGCAGAAAAAGGACAAGATTCGCCGTGCTTCCGCAACTGGTGCTGCATCATCATCACGACCATCCGCACCAGTGACCGGCAGCGATTCATCCAGCGCTCAGTGGCTCTGGTGGATCGAAGGCGGCTGCCCGATCGTCCGCGATGTCACGCAAGCCTTCGGCCTCGCGCTGCGCCCCATCGCCGCTGGCCCCAGCAGTGGCGCACTGCCTCAGGTCCTCCGCGAACTGGCCCGCGCTGTCAAAGCCAAGCAAGTCGCCGGCGGCATCCTTTTCGTGCCCAGCGCTTCCAAAGCCGTCTGCATGGCCAACCGCTGTCAGTCACTCCGCGCCATCGTCGGCACTTGCGGCGAAGCCGTCGAACAAGGCCTCCGTGAAATCGGCGCCAACGTCCTCATCATCGAATATCCGCATCACGGCCACCGCTCCACCACCGCGATGCTCGAACGTTTTACCCAGCAGCTACCGGTCGTCCCGGCAAGCGTCGAACGAATGCTGGTTGATATGCAACGGTGCGTTTAGATCCCCGGACTATTGAATGCGTATCGCCCGTGTCATCGGAACCTGCACGATCAGCCGACGGCTGCCGGATTTAAAAACCGGCGTCTGGCTCATTGTCGATGCGTTCGATGCACATGCCTTGCAAGGCCATCGCAAAGGCGCTCGTCGCGCTGCACCGATGCCCGAATCGCTGATCGTGTTTGATGAGCTTGGCGCCAGCGTCGGCAACATCATCGCTGTCAGCGAAGGTCGTGAGGCAGCACAGGCGTTTTATCCGGGCCGTGTGCCCATTGATGCGTATAACGCTGCGATTCTCGATGAGATTGAAGCTTGACATATAGCCCCGGCTTTAGCCGGGGTGCTTACCCGATAAAGACCCCGGCCAAGGCCGGGGCTATGTGAGGAAACCCCATGACACCCAACGTTCACCAACTGAAAAAAGACATGTGCGACACCGGTCGCAACATCTGGCTGCGTGGCTACTGCGCGGGCAACGAAGGCAACCACTCCGTGCGCATCAGCGATGATCGCGTCCTCTGTACGCCGACAGGACTCTCCAAAGGTTTCCTCACGCCGGACATGATCACCACGTGTGACATGGACGGTAAGCAGGTTGACACCAGCAATAAATACAAACGCACCAGCGAAGTGATGGTGCACCTGGCGATCTATAAGAAACGGCCTGATGTCCGCGCGGTCATTCACTCGCATCCGCCACATGCGGTCGCGTTCTGCCTCGCAAATATCCCGCTGCCCGAAGGCATTCACCCGGAAGCGGAAGTGTTCCTGGGCAAGACGATCTACGCCGCCTACGCCACGCCCGGCGGCCCCGACCTGCCCAACAGTTTCATCGATCGCGTCACGCCCGAGACCAACACCATTCTCATGGCCAACCACGGTTCGGTGAACTTCGCAGATACGCTGACCAACGCTTACTACAAGCTGGAAATCCTCGACAATTACTGCAAACAGCTCATTCTCGCCCGCCAGCTTGGGCAGGTGAATGTGCTCAATGCGAATCAGATGACGGAGCTGCTTCAGCTCAAACAGCGCTTTGGTATTCCCGATGAACGCCTCGCCTGTGCGCCGGCAGGTTGTGTGAGCAAACAGGATCAGCCGTTCCTCACTTCGTTTGATGGCGCGCACCCGGTGAGCGCTTCGTGCGATTGCCACGGCAAGAGCGAGACATCTTCCGATGCTTCTTTTGAAGCGATGGTCAAGGCGATCACGGAACAGATCGTCGCGGGGATGAAGTGAGTGTTGTGATGTATTACGTAGAGAAAAGAAAAAGCGTAGGAGCGAAGCCGCGAGCGGCTTGAATGGATCATGAATAAGTCATTGGACATCAAGATCGCCCGCATCCTGGCTGACCCGTCGTGCAAGGATTTCATTCTCGCCGACGCCAAGGATGCCGACATGGCCGGCGGTATGGCGGCACCAGGTAAGTCGCCGGAGCATCATGCCCACGAAGGAAAATTCCGCTCACTCGCTGAGTATCGCGAGCTCATTCGGCAGAACATCGCCCAAGGTCTCGTGGACATCATGCTCATGAGCGCTTCGACCAGCGAAGTGCTCACCCTCAAAGAAAAATTATTCGCCAACAGCGCGATCACACCCGCTGCCCGCGCCAACGACACGACCGACATCTGGCTCGCACAAGGCGGCGTCTATCCCAGTCAACCGTCGCAGCCGTTTCGCAGTGCGACGCTCGATCACATCATGTGTGGCAAGGTCGATTGTCAGCCTGATGAACGAAAACAGGGCGCTGACCTAGGCCTCTATTCGATCACGTTCAACAACAATCTCGATCGCGATTATGAAGCGCTCGAGCATTACCACGCTTTTCGAATTGATGCGGAAAACAAGGGCTTTCGGCACTTCCTGGAAATTTTTAATCCCAATGCCTGCAACAATGAGCCGGCTGACCTTGGCAGATTCATCAACGATCAGATCGCGCGCACACTGGCCGGCGTTGTGGGCAAAGGCCGTCCGATTTTTCTGAAGATTCCGTACTCCGGCCCTGCCGCGATGGAACAGCTTGCCTCCTACGACCGCACGCTCATCCCCGGCATCCTGGGCGGCTCCAGCGGCACCACCTTTGATGCGTTCTATCAACTGCGCGAAGCACGCAAGTATGGTGCGCGTGCGGCCCTGTATGGCCGCATGATCAACAACAGCGAACACCAGCTCACCTTCATCAAGCATCTGCGCTGGCTTGCGGATGGGCAGCTTGATGATGCAGCGGAAGCGGTGAAGTCGTATCACGCAGCGCTGGGCAAGCTGAATATCAAACCTTATCGATCGCTCAATGATGACTTGCAGGCGACGCTGCGGCAGACGGCGTATGGCGGCAAGGGCGGAACGAAAGTTGTTGGCGCAGTTTCGGGAACAGCCGGAGCGAAGCCGCAAGCGGCGGCGGATGGTGAACCTGATTTTTCGAAGATGTCTAACAGTGAAAAAATTGCCTACAACAAGGCACGCTGGGATCGGATTCTGAAATAGCGACATGCTCATCGTGGAACGTCAACATCGCGTGCTGGAGATTCTTCGTGAGCGCCGCGCTGCGGAGTTGGAAGAGCTGGCGCGCGAGCTGAACGTAAGCGTCTCGACCATTCGCCGGGATGTCGATGCCCTGGTCAAAAATGGTTACGCCGACCGCACGCATGGCGGCGCGATGATTCGCACCGATGCTCTCATTCCCGTCGCCACGCCTTCCGCCATCGCCCTGCCTTCGCATGCCGCCGAGGCCATCGCTGCGACAGGTGGCCCGGGCGTTGTGCTGTCAGAGCGCATGAGTCAGCACATTGATGCGAAGCTGGCGATTGGGCGCTATGCCGCGTCTCAGGTGCAGCCTCACATGACGGTGCTGCTCGATGGCGGCTCGACGGTCATTTATGCGGCCCGCCAGATCGTGGCGCGCCCGCTGCAAATCGTCACGAACTCGCTCTCAATCGCCAATCTTTTTTCCGATGATGATCAGATTGAACTCCTACTCTTAGGTGGCACGCTCTATCCGCGCACCGGTGTGACCGTTGGCCCGATCACCACCGGTTGCCTGGCGGATCTCTACGCGGACCTGGCGATTTTCAGCCTTGCGGGCATTCATGATGATGCCGCCTTCAACATCAACCTCCCCATGGCTCAGGTCGAACAGCTCATGATCCGACAGGCAGCCCGCAGCCTCATGCTGATGGACGCCACCAAGTTCGGCCGGCGAAGCCTGGTCCGCGTCTGCGGTCTGGGCGAAGTCGATCAGATCGTCACCGATGAAGCGGTTACCGCAAACTGGCGCGAATCCATCGGCGAAAGACTCGTCGTCGCGGCGGCACCGGTGCGGTAGGGGCAGGAGACAGGGAACAGGGCGCGATGAACCACCCTTCAGTGCGTTGACGTCCGCGACTCGTTGAGTCGCGGCTCTACCTACTTCCTGTCCCCTGTCCCCTGTCCTCTGTTTTTTCAACTCTTTCGCCTCCATCAGCCGATGGAAGACACATCTTCTCGGACTCGGTTGGCACAAGGTGCTGACGAGAGCAAGGATCGAGAGCCTAAAATGGAAAGGAATCCTCATGTTGAAGCAACTGTTTTCGATGTCGATTATCGCTGGCACACTGACCCTGTCGGGCTGCAAGAGTGGTAACACTTCCAGCGTGTCCGATGTGCCGCCGCCTTCGTCTTCCAGCGCGATCACTGCATCGCCTGAGTTCACGGCAGGCGGGCCTCAGCCGGTAGCGCTCAAGAGCAATACACCGACGACCTACAACGCAGCGTACAACACCACCCCCGACTCTTACACGCTGGGGGCGCCGGTACCAGCACCTACTGGCCCTGTCGCACAACCCCTAGGTGGTGCCGGCGGCAACTATGTCGTACGCCAAGGCGACACGCTCTGGTCCATCTCCCGCGCTCACTACGGCACCGGCCAGCGCTGGAAAGACATCGTCACTGCCAACCCCGGATTGACTGCGGAACGGTTGCCCGTTGGCCGTGCGATCATGCTGCCATAACCGATGGCTCGACGAACTCTTGAATAACACAGCGACCGCCGATGTTTGCGAGCATCGGTGGTTTTTTGATGCTTGAGTAATACCAATTCCATTTGATTCGCAGGCCGCTTTTATGTCGGATGCGCGGAACACGAATAATATGTTGAAACGGGGTCGCGATCTGACAACTGAAATTCGATTCCACAGTCGCTAGACTGCACCTCTGCTTTGTGGTTCCCGTGCAAGTTTCTCGCTACCCTGGAGGTTGATATGCGATTGTTTTCCCGCGTGTTTCTGTCGATCGTCGTCGTGCTTTCTGCGCTCGTCATTTCGCCCGCCAGCGCTGTCGCTGCCGACACTGAATATGACATCGTCGTCTATGGCGGCACCTCCGGCGGCGTCGTTGCAGCTGTGCAGGCGATCCGCATGGGCAAGACTGTCATCCTCATCGAACCGACCAACTTCCTGGGCGGCCTGACCACCGGCGGCCTGGGCGCCACCGACATCGGCAACAAAGCCGCCATCGGCGGTATTTCGCGCGAGTTCTATCAGCGCATCCGCAAGCACTACGAAGACGAAGCCAACTGGAAGCAGGAGAAAAAATCAGAATTCAAAGGCCGAGGCCACGAAGCCAATGAAGACACCGGCTGGACCTTCGAGCCACACGTCGCCCTCAAGATCATGAACGAGTTCGTCACTGAAAACAAAATCCCCGTCGTCTTCGGCCAACGCCTCGATCTCAAGAACGGCATCAAGAAAGATGGCAAACGCATCACCGCCATCGTCATGGAATCAGGCCAGACCTATAAAGGCAAAATGTTCATCGATGCGACCTACGAAGGCGACCTCATGGCCAAGGCGGGCGTCTCCTATCACGTTGGTCGTGAAGCGAACAAAACCTATGGCGAAACGCTCAACGGGATTCAGGTCAAACATTCCACCAAGCATCAGTTCACCAAAAAAGTCGATCCCTACATCACGCCCGGCGATCCTTCCAGCGGCCTGATTCCCAAAGTCGTCGCAGAGCATCCGGGCGTTGATGGTGATGGCGACAACAAGGTGCAGGCTTACAACTATCGCCTCTGCGCAACCGACAGAGAAGAGAACCGTCGCGCCTGGCCTAAGCCGGCGAACTATGACGAGAAGCAATTCGAGCTGCTGCTGCGCAACTTCGAAGCAGGCGATCACCGAAAGCCTTGGAACCCGGTGCTCATGCCCAATCGCAAAACGGATTCAAACAACAACTACGCCTTCTC
>ENA-ORBV01006610-ORBV01006610.1-microbial-mat-metagenome-genome-assembly--contig:-NODE-6610-length-20329-cov-5.661712_pt1 | contig 20329 bp, 14 predicted proteins | sample MGYA00237777_ERZ505514 | MGnify/ENA primary metagenome ERZ505514 (study PRJEB26160, sample SAMN06269048) | microbial mat metagenome | isolation source: Oligotrophic lake microbial mat | place... | reverse complement strand
CCACACACCTGGTTCAAAAGAGGGTTCTATGGATCACTCCACCGAAAAGATGGATCAAGTCCGTACGGATGGCCAGCAGGCTATAGGCAAGGATGAAGCCAGTGTGAAACCTTTTCCTATAGAGTCACCCAGTACACTGTATTCGAAAGAACGTGGTCCCATCGACGTTGAAGCTGCTGGAGGGTATGTGAAAGAATCTGATTCTATTAATGAGCAAGCCGCTGAAGAACGTCGCGAAGAACCAGTTCCGATCAAGGTTGAAGCCGACGAAGGGTATGCGGAAGATCCTGTCAACAGCACGGTCGAAGGAGGGGTTTCGAGAAGGAATCTATACCGAGCGTTGTCGATGCTGGCGAAGAGTCCGAGCAAGACTTTGTTGAATCGGGTCAAGGATTCGAGGACGAAATAATATGCTGAAGAAAGACCTAGCCACTAGAACGGGGTAGTAGCACTGCAGCCTGTATTTTTTAATTACATACTTATAATATACATTCATTTTTGACTGTCCAGGATCTTTGGAGTATCTGTGGGTAACGTAGACACAAGCTCCAAACAAAGCAACAACAAAATTACATATCTCGCAACTGTTCCCATCACTACTAGCTGCAGTATGCGCAAATTGAAAATGAGTATGCTATTACATCTTCGAGGATGTCATGATTATAGCCTAGTTAGGGAGCTATAAAATTGAAATCGCCCTTGGCTAACCCGTCGATATACTCAAAACCCACAATGCATCGACCAGTGCCGGACGACCCCCCCATTATGAGGAGATTAGAGTGCGAGCAAGCAAGCCATTCGTACAGTCGTTTTACATTGATACTTCTTCTGAATAGATGGTTTCATTTTGGGTCCACAGGTTCCAACGGCAGATGCCCGTATTGTATGCGAGAAAAGGACTCAGTAGGTGCTGCTGCCTCCCACACTTTTATGATTACCCCAGTCATCTCTTTTTATTCTGGAGAAGAGGGAATGGTGGTTGGCAGCATTCCACATTGGTACAATGTTTCGGCACGTTCAATGACACGAACTAAATTGGGAACAGTTTCCTTGTTGGCTTCGGCGGTTCGAATATCCTCGAGGGTCCACCACTTGGCGGCTTGCGCATCATCGGCCGGGGTTACAGCAGGTGGTGGTGGTAGGAGTTTATCCTTACTGGTATTGACGTTGTCATTCTGGACAATGACTTCGGCAAAACACTGGGCAATTAGGTAATGATATCCTTCCTTGCCTGTAGCCATGTCGCCTTTGGAAATCGAATCACTGGTACAAAATGCTCCTCCAGGATACCATGCCAATTGGATGTTTTCTTGTTTGTCATTGTTGTTGTCGTCAAATTTGACTTCTTCTGCAAGTTCCCGTTGTGCTGCTGCCAACGTTGGTTCGCCAAGTTCAATTTTTCCACCTGGAACACACCAAACACCCTTGTTGGGAGGATTGCCACGTTCAATCAACAAATAAATTGGCACGGCAGAAGACTCGATGCTATCAGCAGTTTGTGGACAATATCGAACAACCACAGAAACGGCAGCTCGTGGGACGGGCGTCATGGGGGATACCGTGGAAGAATAAGAGGCTTTTGATGATGATGACGATGAAGCCATGAACAAGCAAGGGCTCTGGCTGTATCCTTGTCGACTTGAAGCTCTTCTTGACAGGCTGTTGGCAGATTTTGGAAAGACAAAAGCCTGTACCTTTACCACTGCTGATGATCGCATAATAATATTCACCATGACCATGAAATACAATAGAAATACTAGTGGCAGTCTGCGCGCAACAATAGGAGTAGGAGTCCTCGGTAGCGCCATGGTCGTCAAGTTCTAAAAATAATAATGAGGGGTGTGACGTGTTATTATCAATACGACGGCAAAAGAAGAAGAAATCTTCTCAAAATCAAGATTCATTCAGAGTTAGAGTTTAAATAGTTCTGCCAAGTCTACAGGTGAAAAGGTAGCACTATTGACCCTAACCATCTGAATGAATTTGATTTTCAACTCATCTTTGACGGCGACGACGCGCAAACACAGAATGATCAATCATAACATAGCATCTCTCTTCATCTTTTACTTCCGCAGTCAATCGCTAGCTAGCTACTAGATAATGAAGGGCCTCGGGATTGTTGAACTCGTCCTTTTCGCGCTTGTTCTGTTGGTTGGACCATGCGCGGGCTTTACGCCACGAGCACCGCACCAAAGCATCGGATTTCCAGCACACAACCAAGTCGTAGTCGTACAAGTTTCAGGAAGTCGATCACCACAATTGTTATGGGCCAATGACAATGACAATAATGAGAATGATGATGAGGATGACATGTTTAGCATGGATGCTTTTCAAAAAGCCAAAGACCAAGTCGATTCTTCCAAACAACAAGCCGCCACAGCGGAAGAAGTGGAAGCCTTTGACGGCTACCAATTTCGGGATGCCCTTGTGGAAAAATGGGGCGAAAGCTATGATGTGGATTTCAATCGTGTCGAGGCCTTTGGATTTCGGAATCTCTACCTCAATGTCTTGCCCTTTTATTGGGGGCGACCCCCCTTTCGACACGAAAGCGAACTGGATTATTTGTGTCACTTGCAAGCTGTGGTGGAAATTTTGCAACAATACAACCAATTGGAATATGTGCTAGCACAAATTCAGGAAACCAAGAAAATACCAAAGAGGGCTGGTAAAAAACCTGTGGCGGCGGTACCCCTTCGCTTGGACTTGACACCTGAAGAAATCAAACAAATCATGAATTATTAACTTTCATGAAACCAATCCATGAACCAAAGACATAATGGAATGAACAATAGCTAGCTATGTAAATATTTAAATTACGGCGAGATGAATCAACAAAAAAATATTTTCTCGTTGTTACTCATCCATACCCAAGGCTATCAGTACATAATCTTTCCACGACAAGTCGCGTGGACCTTGTTGTTCTTGTGGTGTTTGGGGTTGCGTTTGTTTTTGCGCTTGTCGTTGTGCTTGAGGTGGTTGCAATCCCATGGCACCGGGAGGATCTAGCAATACATCTAGCACGTAAAAGGGCAATCGGGCCGAGCCGCCTCGCATGGCCGTTGCAAGTCGACTGATTTTTCGTTTTCTCGAATACAAAAACTGCAAGTAGATGGTGGCACACACGAGACGTTTGACCACCGAAAAAAAGGTTGGTTTGTGACTACCCACCGTCGTTGTTGTTCCAAAGACAAACTGTCCCATTCGTCCCATGGCATCCAATGTCATGACGGCACCAACTATCAGTTCGAGTGCCAAGGAAACTCTGGACGTCAATTTGGCCAATAATGCTTGTCGTGTTGCTGGATCCGCAGACCGCCATCGGGAGGGTGTCACGAGCAGACTCATAACAATGTCAATGGACTTTTGACTGACGGAGAGCACTGTGTGGATTGTGTCTTCTGCCGAAGCATTGGATGCCTCCTCACCCTCCAGCGCATTCCTTCCATCCGCAGTGCTCGTGGCCCACAGTACCAAGACATCCGATATGACCAGCAGAGTCGAGACAGCTTCTCTCAATAAAATAGGTCCCACCAATACTAGTGGTAACCACGAAAATTTCTTGGAAAAGGCAATGGATTGTTGGGCGGTTGCTGCTGAGGACGGTAACCACAGTAAAACACAAGCCGCATAAAAGACATATTGTGACACGGGATCCTTGGCTAATTGTTGCATCCAAAGTCTGGTTTTCTTGAGACCGACTTCGGGAATGCCTCGTGCCGCGACGAGAGCTCCTCCCAAGAGTCCTGTCACGTGTTTGACCATGGCAAAGACCATGGTTCGTCGCATCAAAACCAATCGCATATCATTCCGTTTGGACGGCAAGACGAGTGTCGCCAACGCAGCCGAGGATGCCAAAATACTGCACAAACACTGTATCGCGTGAGCGCCGCCATGCGATTTTAAAAAATAGCTTGCCAATACCGACGTGGGTGATCCTGCGACGCCTCCATCACAAATATCGCCATCCTCGGCCGGAGTGGCAACCATAGTCGCACTGTTGTAATAATGTTGTCGATGATCCGATGCCCCCAATCCCCAACCGATGGAATCCATAGCTTCATCGATCCGATCCAACAATGGATTTTCCGTTCGTAATTCTTCGGCTCGATTTCTGTTGTTGGTTTTTACGATCGGGAAAAAGAAAAATAGGAACAAAAAGAAAAACATGAGCTGTGGGAAATTATTTATTGAGCTGCAGCAGTACCAACACAACACAAAAGCACCATCCACACAACCCAGTACACGAAAACCAACCTACCGAATGGCATCTCCTAAAATTTGAGCCGAATCTTTTTCCATGGCCTCCTTGATGGCAGCTTTGCTTCCCATGTCACCACTATTGTTGCTGCTGGTGCTGGAAGAGTCTTTTTTCTTGCGTTTGCGCTTGGTGCTTCCTCCCCCTCCCCCTGCTGCTGCTGCTTTGGATGATGATGATGACGTCGATGCCTTTTTGGACTTGGACCGACTAGTAGAGGACTTGGAGGACTTGGACGACGACGACGACGATGATGATTTGCCCGTTGCTCCTCCTCGTATCATCCAGAGTAATGCGTCGTCATTGTCATTGTCGTTTCTGGAAAGAAGATGCCGTCCCGCATGAAGATGCCACCGCTGGAATGGTGTTGACGGAAGCAACCATCTGTTCGCTGCGACAACGACGCTGTGTTTCGTGCCCCAAAACAGCCAGCAGGATGCGAAAAGCAGCCAGGTTCGAGCTGTATTCGTAGTAATAGACGCCATCTTTGGAAGCTAAAATCGACTCTTCACTGTCGCTATAGCTATAAATTCGGAATATAGTCGTACCAAGCAACAGAGAAATTTCGAGAGACAGGATGAATCAATGAGAGCGAGAAGTCCAACATAAAACTAACTCATGTGTTCATCACTCTGATGATGATTGATTGGATTGAGAATGATGATGGGATGCCACCTGGAACTAAATTTATGACCGTGTCTAAGATCCGAGGCGATGTGCGTCGATTGCAAATCTTGCATCCCAAACCGCTGACACCACAAAACAAAACCTACTTAGCTACTTACTAGTTGTAGTAGTAAATACCGACGAAGCTAACAGTTTCAGCATGCACATTCCTGGCTAGTGGTAGTACTATTAGTAGTTTGAACATGGCGAGATGCATTGTTGAAAAGATAGAAGGAAAATATCAAATGGACGAAATTTTTCTCTGGCAAGAGAACTTGGGCACAATAAAAACATGTCTTACTATTATGTATATTAGAGTATTATTTTCAACAACAAAAGTCCAACAAGCGTGCAGCCATAAGTCAAGACTTTTAGTCGTTGTTGTCGTCTGTGCGATAGATTTTATAAAAGAATGTAAAATGTCCTGGAACCAGCAATAATATAATAAATAAAACAAGGCACCCGAATAGCGAAGTTTTTTTTGCATACAACATGATGCGTATGGCATCCTTTGGAACTTCACAAACGATACATAGCAAGCCGCCATTGCTCGCACTCTTGGATAAATATTTTTTGATTTCTTCAGGGCCTGTCGTAACCGCGCTCACGATCGCGGTCGCCCCTGTAGGTGTAATCCCGCTCCGATTCACGGGGTGATCGATAGGATCCGCCGCCGGGACTTCCACGCCGGGGAGTGTCCCTGTAGTCATCGTAGCGTCCTCGAGGAGGAGGACTGCGAGAACGGTAACGAGGTGGAGGGCTGCGGCTGCGGGAACGAGAGCGATAACGAGGCGGGGGGCTTCTGGAACGGCTGCTTCGACGACGGTAGTATCGATCGGGAGATCTGTCACGGTATCGGTCGTCTCTGCCACGACTATCATGGCGATCTCGGTATCCGCCACTACGAGGAGTTCCACCACGTCTGTCATAAACATAAAAAACAGTTCATGTTGAAAGAGAAATTAGAAACATGTCTGGGGCAAGGTTGTGCAAATCAATCCATCCAAAATTCATTTCACAAACAAGTCACATACCCTCCTCTCCTCTCGTCGCTGTAACGCCTGTCCCTATCTCCTCCACCTCGGTATCCACCTCGTCTTCCACCTTCTCCACTGCGCTGGCGAGCGACATATTCCACAGTCAACACGCTGCGGTCCAATTTGCCTCCATTGGTGGCTTCCTTGGCCAATTTGGCTTCTTCGATCGAGCTAAATTGGACAAAGGCGTAGTTCCCCTTCATATCAATGCGGACGAGTTTCCCAAAGGGACTAAATAGCATTTCTAGGTCATCCTTCTTGGTAGTTTCCTCGTGAAAGTTGACCACAAAGAGAGTTTCGGAGGGTCGAATATCCCTGCGTCGTTCGTCTTCCTTACGCTTGACCTTTCCATCTCCTCTTGCAAATTCAGCCCGGAGTGCCGAAGAAACGTTGGGAACCGGCCTGGATGGATTAAAAAAAGTAGAGTAGAGTAGAGTAGAGCGGTTTGGATTTTGTTAGGGAGTAGGGAAGGAAGGAAGGAGGGTGTAAGTGAAGGATGATGAGGTAAGATGGTAGCATGATGGAATTTTGGAAGGTTGACTGGCGGAAGTGTTTTGGGCTGTTTGTAGAGCAGCAAACATTAATTGTTCGAGACGACGACACGAAGGATTGGTGATGAACACTGGAGCTCCGCAGCTCAGGAGAAGTGCCTGCCCCGTAGGTAGGGATGAAAGCCTGATGATGACAGTAGTACGTTACGTAGTTGAAGATTTGGTTCCTTACATTCCGCTGATGATTTCGACGAATCGCTCCGCTTGCTCTTTCTCTTCCATTGTTGCTACATCCTTCAAGAAGACGAAGCAGTAGCCACGCTTGAGGTCGACCCTGTCCACTTCGACGGGGCGGTAGTTCTCTTCTGGAACATCTCTTGGAACAATTGGCTTCGAGAAAATCTCGATGACTTCTTCGCTTTTGAAGCCCATGATCAAATTACCGAGAAAGACTGGACGAAGAGGATAGGGACCTTCGCCGCCGCCGCCGCCGCCGCCGCCACTACTAGCGACACCATCGTCGGCCATTGCGGTAGCTTCCTCCTCCGGTCCGCCTTCAGCGTATAGTGCCATCTCTTCCTTTCTCGGTTCGGGGTCCTCCATCGTCATTTGGGAATTTGTAATTTTGCAAATTTCCAAATTGTTATTTGCTGCCACCGTGTGGTTCGCAGCAAATCTAAATGATATCATCACGAGCATAAATGCCTTGAGGCTGCCCTTTATTTCTCGGTCGTCCAACGCGTGATCAATGCTAAAAAACTTGATTGATGTTTCTGGATCGTTCCTGACGCTTCGCTAATCATGTCGCAACACATACTAGGATTGATGCGCCGGCGCGTTAGCGAATTAATTATTAGACGCGCACTCTTTCTCACTTGGTTATTTCACGGAGTCTCACTGGTTTGTCTGTCACCCAACGTAAGTGCAATCATTCACAGTGAGTCGGCTACTGTGAAGATCGTCATCCTACAGGTGACAACTCCTCACATCAGATGCAGCATGGATCCACCTCAGTTCCTGGCATGTCATCATGGAGAATAATCCTTCCTAGTTTCCAGAGTAATCCCAGTCTGATCTTGCGCAATGACATCAACATTGTCATTGTAGGCAACAACTTCTGCATAGTCTTCACTTGCCGCGCATTTGAACTCAATGACGCGCTGGTCTCATTGTCATCCTTCTTGTGTGCTTCAACCATTTCAATGATCTTTGCATGCTATAGATTCGAGCATTGTCTTTTTCAGAGCCACCAAGAATGCTAGATTGGACAGTTCTTTGGGGTGCAATTGCACCTGTCATTTTGAGTTATCCATTTTCCAATCCTTGGGCCAATGATTGCCCAATTTGTTCTTTAGGTTCAGATCTCTAAGTTTCTCGCCAGACATTCACAAATGTGGTAGCAAATCGTCATTCCAGTTAAGACCCCCTTGGTTATTGCACTGACTTTGAGAAGTGCAACAAAACAAAATCTATTGGCTTGATGGTTATGGATGAGGCTTTGTTGAAGAACACTCGTTGTGGAGCATGAGAGATTGAGATGTGTCTCGCTTCAACAATTATGAAGGGTTTTTAACTTTTCTGGTGCAACTCATTCACATGAAGATCTGGACCACTAAAATTCAAAATTTACACTTGGAATTGTTCACCCCATTTCAGTTGAGAGATGTCATCGTGGGTCATGACTCAGAGTTGGGAGAAAGAGAAGAACATGTTCCATGACATCAACAACATTCAATGACATGAAAACGCATAACCTGAAAATCAATGAACAAATTGATAACATGAACCAAACCATCAGACATCTGAGAGAAGCAACTGACGGTGACAGATGACGTCCATGGTGTTCCATTACAAAAAATTGCCTACAAAGACATCATCTGTCTTTTCCTCAAGATCCCAGGTTACTGCAGTGCTAGCAATGCCATTTCCATAGTTAAGTAGCTCTAGCTAGCAGGGTGGCAGTCTATCTTCCACACAAACCAAACACAGAAAACTAACTAGCTTGGCTAGCTAACAGCATTGCGTTTGTCATTTTCATTTGATTTACAGTTGCTATTTTCTTTCAGATTGGCACAGTCTTTTGCTAGCATACTTGTTGGCCTTTGAAAAGTTTCTTGATCATCTATCCTTGCGATCTGCTGGCGATGGATTCTGAAAATGTGATAATTGGCCATTCCCTTCAATCACATTCTATTTTCTTCTTGAAAAATTGGACGTGCTGAGCTTGCTACAATGTCATTAATATATGTTGTACCAGACAAAGTGTCTCTGGTTGGGATGAAAGCCAATGAATATCTTTTGCCCAAGAGATGATGTCAGCCCCTTCAAGTTGTTCATAAAGGAGCCAGGGAGCAGCCAACTCCTCCAGAAGGATTTCAAAGACATCGTTACCAAATTGGGACATACACAGTATTTTTGACACGATAAATATGAAATGCTTGTTGGAGCCATGAATGGAGGCAATGCATATTAGATCTGGCCTTTTTAAAATTAAGGCGACATATATAAATGAAGTGCTTCCACACTGCATCTCATTTTTGCACTTTTGGCCGCTTGTCTTCCAAACCTTCGTGCACTACCATCCACTTAAATATTTTCTGCATTGTTAAAGGATCGTTGGTCAGGACGTGTAGATGACGAATACATGCAAAACAAAAAGGTGTAGCATCTGGAACCAACCAAACGTACCGCTATTGCGTGTCGACCCAGACCGTGCAACGCCTCGTACCTCCTACCAATCTCCGTCCATCGATAGTATCCTAGTTCGTTCACTCCATCACGCACTGCCTCCCTTTGAGCTAGAGAGTAGCGCGACTTTACCGGCTCTGCCTTGGCCGCTTTCTTACGACAGCTTTCAATGATCTTCAGGATATCCAATCCCAGACATGATAGTGATTGAAGGCAGCGAAATTCACTGCATTCAGCTATCTTTTGCGACTCGTTGCTGGCGCAGCTTTGTGCGAGAAGCACAATCAAGTCTTCAACTGCAGGGTGAGAGACTCCAAAAAGATGGCAAGTGATGATGAGTTTCAAATAGACAGGCTCAACGTCAGGACCCAAATCCTCCGAATCGTTTTTCTGGTTGTCATCAGACACGCCACTGTCAGAAAGCATCATTTCATCTATGGACTTCGGCAGGACATCATCAATGTGCCTCCCAGATGTATCTTCCAACGCAGACGATTGAAGACCGTCAAATGAATCCGATGCGCCCCTCTTGCGATTCCAGAGCCAAGATATGTCAGGAGGCGGCGGCGTAAACCTGCACTGTTCAGAGTCACCGGACACATTCATCATTTCAAGATCATCGCGAAGATCGCCAATGGCGCTTTCTGTGGCTTGAATCTCTTTCAAGGTTGGAGCCTTCCGTGGCAACGAGAGGAAATGTGGATACCACCACGAAACAATACCAGCGCCCCACCATGTACCAGACGACTTTCTCGCTTCCAAATTGTTATGGTCAATAACGAACCCGTTTCGCAAGAACATGCATTCGCCACATGTATTCGGATCACATCGCAGGCTATCAATTATTGTCGCGCTAATGCCGATTGGGCCAAGGGCATTGGTAAGGGCTCTCCAGTTCTTGATGTCATCGGGGTCATTCTCAATCTCAACTGCGAATTGTTTGATCTTCGCATCTGTTGGGGCGACGCTGTTCAGATTTACAGCATCGAGATACCTCATTGCCGAGGCAGACCGTTCCTGGAACGCCCATTGTAACGCATGGTGGTGATGAAATCGACGAAGCTGCTTCACTCGACTTTTGCTTTGCGAGTCACGACCAAGAACTAGAGCAACGACTTGTTTCCATTCCAGAAACGAGGACACAGCAAGATGACCTCGCGATGAACCTTGTTGGTGTCCACACAATTGTGTCAAGAGTTTCAAAGCTCTCTTGGCACTGGAGAGCGTTTCTTCGAATTTGGGGAGAGTCCTCCGTACGGAATCATCGACAGCTCTGTATTCTTCACCGTCGTCATTTGAGAACATATCGTTTGGGTTGTCATAGTAAGATGACGGGAACGGCAGAGCCTTGGAACCGACCTTGTTCCCTGAACACAGCAAAAGGGACGCCGAAAGCGCGGCCAGATGCCACTCGTGGTAACTCACTTCCAGAGGATACTCTTTGATGCTTGCACTAAAGACTTGAGCTGCTCGGTACAAAGCATATTCTAGCTCCCCGACAACCACAATGGCTCCATCAGGGTTGGACCACACTGGGGCTATTTCAGTTTCTTGAAGCATATCCTCTTCCTCTAAGTATTCTAAGACATGGCGAAAGAGATCAAAGGGGGTCCTGTAGTGGCGATCGTCCACTGGACTTGATAAAATTTTGGCGGCAGAAGGAGGGAGCATCCTTGCAATACCAGCAAGCCCAAAAATTATATATAACCGCGGGAACGCTCGGAGGCCACTGCTATTATTGATATGGTACTCCAAAAAGCCATAGATTTTGCTTGCAGCTTCATCCATTGTCAAGACGCTGCTTGAAGGCTCAACATCTGCCATGGATTGCTCTCCGTCCACAGTCGAATCGCCATTATCCGCCACTGTTGTTATTGCCTTCGTAGGTTGAGGGCACCCGCTTGCTGCAAAGCTACAAAATGACATGAGCGTGCGGTAGTACTGTACTTGCGGTAGATCAGCAAGTTCCGCTTGGAAATACTTGTACGAGTTGCTCCTCGCACAGAGAGGAGACTTTTCAACGAACACCTGAAGCTGCTTCTGTATACTTTGCATTTCCCTTGCATGCGCTGTTTGCGCCTCATAGTCTCGGTACTCGCAATCCGATTGATCACTATGCATCTCAGCCAGCCTATTCATGAGTGACGACAACGTCAGTTTATACCTTGTTTCATCTACAGACCCGTTGTGATGAAAGGAGACGTGTCTATCACTAGGACCAAACAGTAAATTGGATTCATCCAGAGGGAAACTGGGAGTTGGAGGCGCTGTGCCAGGAACGTGAATGTAGCCCACAGAAGGTTCAATTCTTTCTTGCAACGACAGATCAAGCATGCTTCTGTTGGTCTTGCCTTTGTAAGGGTACATTTTGGGCACTTTTAGTGGATGTCCCCGAAGCGTAAGCCGGTAGTTTTTCAACAACCTTTGCCTTTGTTGTCTGGATTGTAGACGAACGTTTCTCATATTCAAAGTATAACCTGCCATCCGTGGAGGTCCTCGCCATTCTTCGTAGGAAGATTGTCCACAGATCCCAAGACTTTTTGCAACTAGAGTCCGCGCTCGATCATTTTTCCAGACATGGGAAAGAAATGCCTCCATATTCATCCCATGATGTTCTGTTTGAGTCAACAGCAAGAGTAGCCGATCGACCTTGACATTCTCGACTCTATTCCAAATAGCACGTAAGAGCCGATCTTCCTCTCGACGGCCAATGCTGTGACGACGTCGCCCCGCGTTGCCTGCAATGTACCGTGCCGCCAATCGAAGCAATTGCCGTTCATGCAAGAAACGCACCGGCGAAAAGACGCCGTTATGTAGAGGCATCTGGAAAAATGTATTCGGGTGAATTGCAGTCGCATTTGCGTCATAATTCTTTGTTATGCAGTACGGGGTCGATTGCTGACTCTCTGGGAGGCTTGTGGTTGGTGACCGTGCTATTCTTGTCTTGTTCAATGCAATTGCCGATGCCTCTGCCGTTGGTATTTTGGCGTTGAATGCTGGATCGGTTGTTTTTAGCTTCCACGCATCTTTGGAATTGTAGAAAAAATTAAGTTCCTGAACACGAGGAGCGATTTGTCCTCTCTCCCAATAGTCAAGTCTTTCGCTATAAGGTTGCCTCAATTGTTGCAAAGTCTTCTCCTGCATCTTTTTCTTTATATCATCCGCGTTTAATGCTTCCTTTTCCCCTCCATTATAATCTTGTGGCTGTGATCCAGTCAGCCGTTCGAAAATGTTCCCTTCCTCTTCGTCAGAACTAAATCTAACCTGAATATCATTGTTTTCGTTCCTTCCAGATGATGGTCCCTGTTGTTCCCCGGTTTCTATATTCTTCTGCTTCTGTTGTTGCCGTTGCTCTCTTGTTTGCTTCTTTTGTTGCTGCCGTTTTTCTTTGGACGCCCGAAATAGTTTTTTTCGTTGCAAGACCCACTTGGCGCGATTGGCATAGGCATTTCCAACATCAATTTCCTCACGATAATCAACGGTTCTTTTTTTCCATCGTCGTTCCATTCCTATCCATTCCTCACCCCGCGCTTTTCGTAGTTTTTTCATTTCTGCTTTTGTGGATTCCTCATTTGTAGTATCCTTTTCATCTTCTGTGACATCCACGACTGCACTTTTCTTCTTTTCATTATTTTTATCGGGTCCTTGGGATAGTTTCCCATACAGAATAGGATTTCGAAAGGGCAAACTTTCCATTGTCGTATTGTGATTGGAAATGACCTTGGAAGCAGTGCCAGCAGCAGCTGTCCTGATCGGATTCACAGCCGTCATAGTTGTTGAATTGGTGGAATTTGTGGACAAAGAGGTATACAGCGCCTCTAACATGGAACCAGCAATATCTGTAACATCTTCTTCTTCCACTGGCTGATCGGATGAATCTGCATCTGTAGCATCTCTCTGCGGCGCCGCGGAAGCACTATTGGTTTTTCGTTTCTTTCGAGCTGATGGCTTCTTGGTGGTACTACTCCTCGCCTTGGCAGCACGCCCTCGTTTCTTCTTCCCTGTGATGGATTGCCTCATCAACTCATCATGGTGGGTGTTGTTTATCATTTCTCGCACGGCTGTTGCAATGTCTGACTCGTCATGGTGGTGGTCATGCTGAGTTGCATTGCCTTCCTCGTAAGAGTCAAGGGGTGGCGTGCTACTACTATGATGGATACGGCTGGTTTCGTACCCATATTCTTCCGTCTTGATCTGAGGAGTCTCGTAGAGATGACTATATTCATTGTTGTAATCGTTGCTGTCATTGTTATCGTCATTGTGGTCGTCATTGTCGCCTTCGACGTCACCGCCATAAATGAGTTGACTCAAATCTAAACTCATGGTGTATTGGAAATCGCAGTCTCTCTCGAGATTTCTCCCACTTTAGCTGCTCCTTCTTCCAACTAAAACTGACAACATGGAACCTTATAGCATCGCCACAGATTTATTGTTTCATTGCAATAGTTTAGTTGTTAAATGGCTAAGAGAGAACAACAGCCCAAGCCACCACATTCTTTGTTGGTGCCCTAAAAAACTTGAAAGAAAAAGATAAAAAAGTTGTCGCCGCCGTCGTCGCGATTGCATGCATGGTTGTGGGGGTATGAGAAAAGAGCGCACATTGTATCGATCTATCATAATGTAGACGCACAATGTATCGTTGAAAGAATTGCCTTCCGAGAGAAGGAAGGAAAGAACAGAATGGATTCCATTAGATCCAGAGAACTTTCTGTGTGATCAACCGGTACCCGGTGAACGATTGAGTCAGCGCAACTAACCGTGACAACAATTTCTAAAAATAAAGCCAACACGACGACGCTATTTCTGAGTGTATCTTATTCCCTTTCGATCGCGACACCAATCTTCGATGCAGCCATAACAACAATGCGTCAATCCGTCCCAGCTGCTCTTGGACCCTCACGGAGACATCTCGTCAGGTCAGTCGTGACACCACATCTTTCTTGCATCATTCCAACTACCACATGTCAATGAATTTGTCCGAGAGCGGCGAGGTTGGGAACGACCCAAGTTTCTGCCAAACAAATTAGGATCATAAACCCAAAGTCTTAAAGAATAAATTCAACATAATCATCTACACAAGCAACCAAACACATCAATTTCAACAAAAGTATATTTCACAATGAGAATTTCAACACAAGCCGCCACCTTTCTTGCAGCCGTTACCATTCTATCCTCCACTGATGCCTTTTCTGTGCTACAGCAGCAGTCTCGGGCTTCCTTGGGTCTCAGAAGCAGCATCCAACACAAAAGTCACGGTGGTATCCAGTTTGCCCAAATGGCGCCACTCCAAGCGACACCTGTAGACGAAGATACAGTATTCGACTCTACTACCACACCCGAAGCCCAACGCCTCAAAGCCATGGCGGCCAAATTGCGTCAAGAAGCAGCTACCATGGAAGCTCAACGTGCCGAAGAAAGTGCCAAGGCAGCCCAAAAGGCCTTTGCCAAATTTGATGTGAACAATGATGGCGAAATTTCGGTCGACGAGTTGAAGGCCGCCTTGGAAAAGACATTTAAAATGGACCTTCCCTCGGAACGCGTCGAACGATTGATGCAAGACTTCGACAAGTCGGGGGATGGAAAATTACAGGCACAGGAATTTGTCGGTATTGATCAATTCCGAAACCGTCTCGAGGCCTTGGCCCAGGAAGAACGGAAAAAGGCACTTGAAGCCACCAAAGCGGCACAGAAAGAAACGGAATTGGCCAAATTCGTGGAAGCCCAAATGGAATTGATCAATGACAAAGAACCCACAGGAACAGACAAGATTGTGTCTGTGCTGCCCTATCTCTTTCCCTTGATGGATGGGCTCATGTTTGGACGGTTCTTGTTGGACGGTGCCGAAAGCAACCCCGTGGTGGGAGCGCTGGCGCTCTTGTACACTGTCTATCGCAGCATTCCTTTGAGTGGATTCATTTCCTTTTTGGCCCTCAACACGTTAGCCGGTAATCTCTCCATTAATCGTTTGGTGCGATTCAATATGCAACAGGCCATTTTCATGGACATTGCCCTCTTTATTCCCGGATTGCTAGCGACCTTGGTCGCTCTCGCATCCAATGGACTGGACGTTCAGATCCCTCCAGGAATTGGCGAATTGGGCAGTGATGCCATTTTTTTCACCCTTGTGGCTTCCATTGGCTATGCCACTGTGAGCTCCTTGTTGGGCGCGACACCGGACAAGCTTCCCTTTATTTCCAATGCCGTCAACAACCGCATTCCTTCCGTTGACATGTTTGACGCGGAAGGTCGATTTGATCCCAGCAAACGCTTTGAACAAAACAACAAAAACGACGACCAGGACAATAAGGAGAACAAAACAAAAGATGACTAAGGAAAATCAAGAATATGAGCAATGTATATATGTGTACAAAGCAAAGCGTCTGTAAGTAATCACAGCAACTGAATAGAGACAAATAAACGTGATGTAAATAAAGAAATAGACGAAACCATTAAAAAGACTACACTGGAAAACCTATCCTAACCAGCTGCTGGTTTTGACTGCTTGCGGGATAATACATCTGAAGGGGAGGGAAAGCAGAAATGGCAGAAGCAACCCTGAGGAACAGGTTCTAATCACCACAAACAACTACGCAGATGTACATTGAACATCTACATTACGAGGATGAGGTTGGACTGTGCACATTGAACATGTTTGGCTTTCCTGGTCTCCTGGTTCTTTTGACGTGAAAGTAGAACATACAGTTGTGTTCTAGCTAGCTACTAGTAGCAGTAGCATTAGTTGGTAATCTACATCACTCGAATTGGAAAATTCTGGAAGACAACTCATATATGTTGTAAAGTCCTTCCTCTTAGGTCGTACACTTGATCTAAATTGTCTAATGATAGTTACTACTATCCTTGTTATTGCGTTTGCTATGGAATGTTTTCTGTACTTTTATCTTCTTGGATTGTGAGCAATGTATATTGGCTTTGCTTCATCTCTACTTCGATTCCTCCAAGCTATCCCGCTTGGTTCTGTTGCCTGTTACGGCTCCGTTCGTCCACGTAACAGCTTGTCTAACTATCTCACAAGACAGACTTGTTTGCTTCCTTACATCCTAGGTCGATACCTAGGATCAGATCAACCCGCTAGGTATCCACCTCCTGAATGTAGTACCCTAGCGGCTCTGTCATGTGTAACCGGCACGTCTGTATTGGGATCCAGAGTGCGTCCCTTACCGTCTGACCATTGACGGTGGAATAACCTACTCGACACATAATTATACTGCGTACCAAAAATTGTTAGCATGCCTCAAGACCCTACTCTACTAGCAGTCTATCGGGACTGAACTACATGACGCTTCAAATACCCCCTTGGTGATAAGATACTCGCGTCGGTGAGATCATTCAGCGACGGATTTCATTCCAACGGTCGCGCAAGCTTACATTTAAAAACGGTAAGAATTCAATGAAATGCGTAGGTCTACTACTGTACCTTACAATCTTACGGCACTACTAGGCATAATACGTAACTATTAGAGGCATTGATAATCCTTGCTTCTTCTCTGGCTCGTGATCATCATCATACCCTCCAGCTTTATGCTCGATGTACCATACTTATACGTAGGCCATAAGGTACGACGTAGTAGTATCTTGTCGTTTCATTTCCGGGCTTAACTAATTGAACCAACACAGAAGCAACCATTGAAACAGCTCGTGCATTGAAAGAAATGGTGACACCAGTTCCTGATGCAAGAAGAAGTAGAAATAGAAGCAGTGGAACCACAGCAACCATTGAAATATCTCGTCGATTGAAGGCAATGGCGCCACCAGCTCCTGATGCAAGAAGAAGTAGAAGTAAAAGCAGTAGTGGAAGCAGGAGAAGCAGAAGTGGAAGTAGCAGTGGAAGAAGAAGAAGCAGAAGTCATAGCAGCAGCCACAGTAGAATTGATCCCGCATTGGTTCGTGTCGTCGACCCCAATCCAAGCAGTCACAAAAGAAAAGAGCCTGCCACGGTTCGTGTCATTGATTCCAAAAGAATAGATCCTGCCTTGGTCCGTCTCGTCGATTCTTCTCCCTCCTCCGCTGTTTGCCTCTGGAAGGTGGGAGATCGTGTGGTACTGCATGGCCTCCAAAAAGCTTCATACTTGAATGGAAAGCATGGTTGTATTGGAGGTTGCAGAGATAAAGCGACGGGTCGTTATCCCATCCACTTGGACCTCGAGCACGATAGATCGACGACAGAACATGACCAGAAGATTGTCATGGCGAAGGCAACAAATTTGAAACCTGAATTAGTATCACAAGTACCAGTACAACTGCAACAACGTGATGATATGGATTCACACATTAAGGAAGAGAAGGAGTCCGAGTCGCGTAGTCGTCAGAGAAACAGGTCTGATTATGGTGTTGATGCACTCCATCTTGCTAAAGTCAGTCAGGGCACCCTTGTAGAAGAAGAAGGGCGTGCCCTCTGTTTGATATTGGATGCAATTCGATTTCTCGTGGGACACGTCCTGCTGGAGGATTCCGAATTGCAGACGGGCCTTGCAGATATAGATATTTTACGAAAACAAGGACCCAAAGGTTTGCTCAAAATGAACCATTTGATGGGCGTAGCGTGGTCGTGTTGGAACAAGAAGCAGATCACTACTACTGTAAACGACGACAATAAATCAAGCAATAAAAAGTCGATCTATGAGCTGTTAGTTCAGTTCTTTCGGGATCTACCAAAAACCAATGGATGCGAACTCAACAACATGCCCCGGGAGTATTTGAGAGCCTTGGCGGCCTTGAAGCACCCTACTGCTGTTCTGGGGTGGCATGTACGGCTACATGGAGATTTCTGGATTGTCGGATATGCAAGTGAGGATAAAGAACAGGATGATAACGCTAGAGGAGCTATTGTTGTTTCGGCTGTCGATCGACGACAGGTCTTTAAAGTCTTTGGCGTGCGCAACTCGTTGATCGGCATCCTGGAGCCTTTTTTCAGCTCGCAACCCATGATTCTCATGCGACTGACCATGATACCGTGGTACGGTCGGCTCGTGTACGACGGAGTGGTTGTTCCGTCACATGGCCAACCGGGACTTCCCAATATTGCCAACGACAAGCAGCGTGCCGAGCTGGAATGGTGTGTTCAACTTGCTAGACAACAAGGTATGATCGTGGAACATATCACGAGTGCGCCACCAGTGGGAGACATTTCTCACGATCGAGATGACGAAATGCGTGTCCCATCTCCGCGTGATCCCGGTAGCAGTATGACTTGCCGTGCAACCAAATTGGAGTACAGTTATCTGGCCAAGCTGCGAGATCTCCCAGTTTCGCCAGACAAAAAGTTAGTTTGGTGCTTGCGACGAAAGGGTTATACAGACCAGGACAACCCACTTCATATGGGAGTCATCATCACCAATGCAAGTGGTGGGCTCTTAATGGGCACTTTTACCTGCACTGCCCTAGCACCCAATGCGGCAGATATATTGAAAGCCCTCGTTATGACTGGACGCAAGACCGGAGCGTCCTCCAAGGGGGCCACTGGTACGGTTAATTCAGCTGAACAGCAACCGCTCTTGCCTCTCACGGTACTGGTTGATGACCTACCTTGCTGTGAAAGGCTTAAGTTTTTGCTGAAGGAGTATTTGCCAAAGTTTCCCTTGAGACCAGAGTATTACCGACCACCCAAAAAGCTCTAACAAGATCAGTAAAAAGGTATCCAGCACCCTATGCCAGGCAGGTTTCTCTTCGCTGGGTGCGATCTTCCATGGGCAGTAGCCTAGCAGTAGCTTTGGAATCCAGGTTTCCTACCCTGGTCAATTGTCACAGTGAAGTGCCCTGTCTAATTTAAAAATATCTCACAATCTAGGCATTGCTATGCCATGTATAAAAGGATTTAGTCTAAATAAGGTGGTAAGCTCAAAGCAGGTTGTCGTAGCTTTGCAGCATGCTGTTGCTCATGGTCTTACGAGTGACATTTTCGAAAGCATGTTTGTGAGTTTGCTGGTCCAAACTGCTTTAGAGTCATTGTCCAGCAAACTGGTTTGACGGAAACAAAGAAACGGAGGCAAAAAACTAAACTGTTGAAAGACACCATGGGAAAATCAACAGTGTCTACGACAATGTTTTATCAAGTCAGTTTTGACTCGTTCAAAATTCATTGCGAAGCTGCAGAAAAGTCATGAGTTTTGACACTTCACTTTTCCAAGGAAAAATAGCACAAGCAAGAGACAATGAACGCACATTTCACGAAGATGGTGGGATCCCATGATGCCTATTTTGCAAACAAAAGCAAACATTCAAGCTGAAAACAAACACAATTTGTTCATGGTCATCACAAGTTGAGGTGAAAAACTGATAAAAATGCGATTCTGTTTTGCCTTAGTCTACATAACTGGAAGCACTGTGAGGACCAACAAAAAGAAATTATTTTCTATTTATTTCCAGAGCATTAGCCTTAGAAACAATTCCAATAATTTACTGTAAATCAGTCACTCTTTGCTGTTTACAGTGTTTAGTATGTTCAATTGTTGACATGTCTCCATGAACGTTTTGTTTTGTTCAGAGCACAGCAACCATTTTTTTAAACACATTGTTTTGTTGGTAGTTGAAGATTGCTGCACAACCAAACCTTCGTGACAGAGGAACGATTTTGCCCATGATTCAACCTGAATCCCATCTGTGTTTCGGGGAATTCAGACATGAATTGGTCAGAATGAGAGTTTCTGTTGCAGGGCAAATCAATTCCGCACTTTTCTGTGAAGTTGTACATCAGGTCATGAGCTGTGGTGCAGCATGCTACCTGTTTTCTTAGCACTGATCGTGGTGTCACATCGACAATTTCGGCAAAACCCGGCGAAGAAAGTGATCATTTGGATCTTCAGAAAGTCATGACAATGCACATCTCTACGGACATTGGTGCTGAATTACCAAAAATATGTAGTCAATTTGCCCGAAGGTTTCAATTTGATCAAAATGTGCCTCAGAATGATTTGTTATCAGTTTCTCATTTGTGATGTTCACAAGCAATTGCTTTTGCAAAACATTGCAGTTGGAAACTTTACGCCAAACAAAAACTGTTGCTAACAATTGTGCTCTTTTGCAATGAGTTGTTGGGTGATTGATAAGCATGTTTCATCCCATTTGATGAACAACTGCAAAAAAGACCGATCTCATGTCTGACAATGGTACGATTTCACCCGTGATTCAAACCACGAATGGAAGTCGTGTCCCGAGTTCTAGACCAAGAACTGATG
>ENA-ORBV01006609-ORBV01006609.1-microbial-mat-metagenome-genome-assembly--contig:-NODE-6609-length-20340-cov-11.597148_pt1 | contig 20340 bp, 18 predicted proteins | sample MGYA00237777_ERZ505514 | MGnify/ENA primary metagenome ERZ505514 (study PRJEB26160, sample SAMN06269048) | microbial mat metagenome | isolation source: Oligotrophic lake microbial mat | place... | reverse complement strand
CGGCATACGAGATTCGCCTTAGTCTCGTGGGCTCGGTGATGTGTATAAGAGACAGGAACGGGAAAAGGGCCCCGGATGAAAAATCCTTTTGGTGACCTGACACGTTCGGACGGCACCCTGCAGGGGAGTTTTTATGATCTGAAGCAAACCCCAGACCGTAAACCCAGCGGCATGGCGAGCACGGAGTATTTTAATGTAGTTCGTGAGTTTGAGAGAAAAAATTGGAGTCTCTCGGTTTTGAAAAATTTTTACAAAGCCTCGCAGCCCGTTTTTGCCACCCAGCTTTTTATTCCTGTGCAAAGTGCCGTTGGAGCACCCAAAGCTTTTGCCGTGGAGAATGAGGTGCAGCCTGCCTATTGGTTGATTCTGTATGAGGGAAATTTTCGCGTTCCGGAAACAAACGCGTATCGTTTTGTCGGCTATGCGGATGATATACTCATGGTTAGGGTGAACGGAGAGACGGTGTTGGACGGCAGTAGAGGGGGTATCGTCGGTGAGATCAGTGAAAAGGATCCGCTTTCCAAAGTGAAACAAACAATCGAAAAAAATCACAAGGTTGGAAATGGTTGGCTGGCTTATGGCAAGTGGATGGATCTGAACAGCGGGGATGTCCAGAAAATCGAAGTGCTGCTGGGCGAGCGCCCGGGTGGATTCTTTTGCGCCTTTCTTCTGGTAGAGACGCGTGACGGAAAATATCAGAAAGACCACAACGAACGCCCTGTTCTCCCCCTTTTCCAACTGGCGGAAAGTGATTTGGATTTTGATGCTGAGATAAAAAAAGGCAATGCCCCGAGTTACGCCAAGAAGTCTCTATTGTTGGGCGAAAAAAAATAGGGCATCCTGGATGGAACAAACGGTTCAAGGGCTGATTCCTAACAGGACTCTTTAAAATTTGACTTTCCCTCCAAGTGTGAAACGTTTGAAGCTGTATTTATGAAAAACAGCACCCATCGATTCTCTTTGTCTATTCTTTTTCTGGTTTTCCTACTACCTGGCCGGGTTCTTCTGGCTGATCAAGGCAAAAGCACCGAACCGGATTGGATGAAAGTGGAAACCGAGCCGTCCAAGAAATCCGCAACTGTCTCGCATGAAGTCAGCACCGGATATTCTTTTGTGGCCGGAGCGGATATGCGGCAAGGCGATCGTGATCTGGGGAAAACCGAGGAGCAGTTCGCCACTTTCAATTATGTGGCCTCGGTGCCTGTTTCCAAAGGTTGGCAACTGCGCACCGGAGTGTCCTGGGATCGGTATTCCTTTGGCAACACACCGGGAGCCCCTATTCCCGACACGCTGCAGAGCACGGCCCTTGTTCTGGGTGCGGATGTGGAGCTTTCAGAAAAGTGGGTCATGCGTTTTGAAATCCAACCGGGCATTTACAGCGATTTTGAGGACATAGACTCGGGCGATTTCGACATTCCGATGATTCTGGGTTTTTCCTATATCGTGAACAAAGATCTGCAATGGGTTTTTGGTCTGATTGTCAGCCCTAATAGCGAGTATCCTGTTCTTCCCGGTGCCGGAGTTCGCTGGCAATTTGCCGATGACTGGACGCTCAATTTTATTCTGCCCCGGCCGCGGCTGGAATATCAGGTGAACGAGCAACTGGGTGTTTTCATTGGGGGTGAAATTAAGGGTGGCAATTACCGCACGGGGAGCGACTTTGGCACTGACGTGGGGAATCCTGCTCTCAACAACGCGGTGGTCAGTTATCGGGAGATTCGGGCTGGTGCGGGATTGGTTTACCAATTTCATCCGGCTGTGGCTTTGGAAGCAGAGGGGGGATGGATGGTGGATCGGCTCCTCGACTATTACCGCGCCGACACGCGGGTTCGCGGAGACGGGGCCCCTTACGCCCAGGTCGGACTTAAGGCCAAGTTCTAACAATCCTGGGGTTTGTGAAGGATCTCAGATCCTTTTTCTCTCGATCCGGAGACTGACGTAACGGCATTCTGGGATGATGAATTTCCTGATTTCGATTTCAATATCCTTGATTGGAAATTCCCCCAGCAGAGCGGAGGCCAGATCCTCCGCCAGGGTTTCGATCAGTTTGCGTTCCCCGCTTTCAGTCACCCGACGGATGGTCTGGCTGACGTCGAAATAGTTCACCGTGAGCGCGACATCATCAAGGCGGGCCGCCTCTTTCACTGTTTCCGCAGAAAAAGAGGCGGAAATTTCCAGTTTTTGGGGCCGCGCGCGTTCTTCGTCGGGAACCCCGATGCGGGTCCAGACTTCGAGGCCTTGGATGGAGATTTTGTCGGACATGGAGGAAAGGAAAAATTAACGCAAAGACGCAAACTTGCCAAGGCCGCAAAGCAGATTGTTCTTTGATGAAAAAATCTATAGCCTGAGAGCGTGGTAAGAAAAGTTATTGGTAAGGCCAAATAAAGTGATCCTTTGACGAGGATCATCAAGTTGCACCGTTCTGCCTTGGATTTATTCGGGAAAGAAGCTTTTAAAAATAATGAACGTCGATCCCACATTTGGAAAGTTTTTTGGCCCTGCCTCTTTAGCATCAGGTTGATTTTATTGTTTGCGACGGAGTAGCCGTAGGGTTTTGCGGATTTGTCCGCACCACAGAAGTTATTGATATTCTGGTCAGAGCCAGTGAAGACAACATCAAGGCTTTGTCTGCCGCGATGGCGGAGTTGGGAGAAGGATTCGGGGGAGGCATCACTTTGGAAGACATGCCCCTGGAACCCGGTTGTGTCCGCGTTGCGGAGGAGGATTGTCCGGTGGACATTTTCACCCTTATGGACGGCAAAACCTATGAAGAGCAGTTTCCCCAGTCAGAGGTATTCGGATTTAGAAACCTGGAAAGAGAGATCAGGCATCTCAGTCGCCGCCAGCTTATTTCCGCCAAGTCATCAAGTTTCCGGGAGAAGGACCGAATTGATGAGGATGCTTTGACCAGCCTTGAGCGCGGTGAAAGCCTCAGTTAGGGCCTTTGTCTTTCCTAATAACAGCACAGTGAAATTACTGGCCGACGAATGGGGCCTGGATAGCGTAGTTGTAGGCCGGGGCGTTGATCCGACAGGGCAGGAATCTGACGGTAGGAGCACCCACGTCAACGCCGCTGGTTTACAGGTCCGCCTATTCACCGTCGCTTGGCACAATCCTAAAATAGTCCCGGCAGGCATCCAGCAGGATGCGTGTCGGTGTGTTGATGGGCAGTTTGTAGGCATCTTCATAACTCACCCATCGGTAATCATCCGCTTCATCATTGAGAGCAACCTCCGTCTGCTTTGTGTGGACGATGTAGTTGAGCAGGAGAAAGTGGGCGGGGCGGTAGAACTCTTTGGAGCCGATACAATCCTGGATCATGACGAACCGGATATCGTGGATGTCGAGGCTGGTCTCCTCTTTTACTTCACGGATGAGGGCGTCTTCATGTTTTTCATTGGTCTTGATTTTACCGCCGGGAATCCCCCAGAGATTGCTCCACTTAAAGGTGTGGATCATGAGAACCTCCTTCTTTTCATTGACGATGAGGGCTCCTACTGTGGCGAGGGGACGGTAAGGCGGTTCATCCCGATGGTGTTGTAGATAGTGGAGAAGACCGACCAGGTCCATGAAGATGAGGTCCGGTTCCACTTTTTTGAGTTTTTCCAGTGAGTCGTATCCTGTCAGCACTCCGCAACTGCGGACGCCGCCATGCTTGGCGGTCTCGATATCGTGCTGCATGTCGCCGACAAAGAGTGTTTCTGCGGGGTCGAGATCCCATTCGGCCAGGAGCAAGTGGATGGTTTTTCGTTTGTCCAAAGCCTGAACGTAGGCTTTGGTGAAATAGTCTTTCACTCCAAGACGGGTAGCCTGGACTTCATAGTGCTCGGCGTGGATGGTGCTGAGCAGAAAGATTTTCATCTTCTGGCTCTGACAATAGTCCAGAATATCCCGGGCATGGGGAAGAAGGGGGATGTTTTCCTGCAGCAGCTTGAAAGAGCTGTGGTAATAATGATCCAACTGGATCATGGTGGCTTCGGGCAGGTGGATTTTATAGAATTCGGTAAAGGGAAGGAAAAACTTTTCCCGAAACTCCCCGGCCGTAAAGGCGGCCTTTCCATACTGTTTGAAGATTTCATTGGTTGCTTCCAGCACGGGTTGGAAGTCGTCGGCCAGGGTGCCGGACCAGTCGAAGATGATATTTTTGACAACAGGCATAGAGGAAGGTAACGCAAAGGCGCGAAGGTGCAAAGGCGCAAGCATGAAAAAGGATTAGCGAAGAAACAACTGCTTTCTTGAGCTGCGTCAAGAGATTTGAACGGGAGTTCCCACTTCGACCAGATCGAAAATCGTGAGGATATCGGCGTTGGAAAGTCGGATGCAGCCATGACTGGCGGGAGTTCCTAAAAGGGCTTCGTGGTTAGTACCGTGGAAATAGATATAGCGGTTCTTGGTGTTGACGTTGTGGGCTTCGTCACCAGCCAGCCAGAGGATGCGGGTCAGGACAAGGTCTTCATCTGTGATTTGGGCGGGGGTCCAGATTGCACCGGTGGGGACCCGGCCTTTGAAAACGGTGCCTATGGGCGAATCCTGCCCGATTTTTTCGGCAAGGTGAAAAAGGCCCAATGGGGTCTGGTATGTCCCAGTGCCGCAACCTGTGCCGAATCGGGAAGTTGAGCAGCAGGATTCCCAGAGCAGGCTCCGATCCCGCCAGAGTCTGGCTTTTTGTTCGGCAATCAGAACTTCCAGATGGAGGCCGGGCATAGATAGATTCTACTGGTGTTGGAGTTAATCAACAAGGCCTTTGGGAATTAAAAGCAGGCTGATTTACAGGTTTGCTCTTAGAATTGTTATCGGGTTTTTTTGATCAAGGTTTTCCCCTGTTTTGTCCGTGCAGATAAAGTGTTTTACACCCATGAGGTGATGCTTCCAGGTATAGAGAACGAGCAGCAAATTGCTTTGGATTGGCTTTGGCAGAAAATGCGTTTTGATTCAATGGTGGGGGTGTCTGCGGAGGTGATCCTGGCAGGTGCAAAAGACAGGCCCATATCACAAAACAAGCCATTGATTGAGCTCCTGCGTTCACATCCGTTTTCCAGCCTGGAACAACGGATTTTGGCGGAGTCTTTTGGCTTTTTCAGAAAGGCCGGGAGGCATCAGGGAGAAGGAAGCCGCCTGGGTAAAATTTGGAAAATCCCTGGAAGACAAGCAACGATTTATCTTAGCGTTGGATTCTTGATAGCGAACCTTCTAATGCCGCTCAACAATTGATATGGGGAGGAGTCTTTAAAAAACGGAGCGGCAGCCAGAATTTATCTGGATATTTTTGGGGCAAGGAATGAACGGTCTGAGTTGCGGTTATTTTTGTTGGAGGCGGAAGACGCCCTCCCTGAAAACATCCGACTCCTCTATCTATGCCGGGCAAATTATGAGCGCGGCGATGCCAAGGCGGATGATTTGCATTGCCGTATGGCATTGGCTGCCTCGCGCTCCTCCACGGAGGCCCTTTCCGCAATGGCGAATTATGCAGCCGTGATGCGATGGGATGATAAAGCCAGGGAAATCTGCGCTATTCTGGTGGAAAATCCCCAGACAGAAGGACTGGGAGTGAACGGCCTGCTCATGCTGGCCTATCAACGTGAAGACCAAAAAGAAATTGAAACAACGATCAGGAAGCTCGACGCCCTCGAAAAACGTTGTTCGCAATAAACGATCAAAATAGATTCAACCTGTCGATCAGGAGGCGAAGACGTCCGTGGTTTCTGCGGTTGAACTTGAGGCAGAGGCGTGGGAGATGGGCGATTTCCGGTTCGTTGATTTCTTCCGGCAGAAAGGAGCAGGTGCGCAGGGAATCCTCTTCGGTCAGGATGTCGTGAAAATCTTCCAGCAGGCGGGTGACGGCTGCGGGGGGGATTTCCCGTTGGGTGCGGATGACCAGCTCATCCCTCACATAGCGATAGGAATGGAAATTGTAGTAGAAATTGATGATTTCTTTGCGGGCCTCGTTGATATTGTCGGTCAGTTTGAAGAGATTGAAGTCCTCCTCGGAGATCAGGCCGTCGTTAAGCAGGTGTTCCTGGATGTAGTGATTGAAGGTTCGCCAGAAGTTACCGCCCGGGGCATCGACCAGGACAATGGGAATGATCGGGGCCTTGCCGGTTTGAATGAGGGTGATGGCTTCAAAACCTTCATCCATGGTGCCAAAGCCGCCGGGTAGAAGTGCGATGGCATTGGAATTTTTGACGAAGTTCAGTTTGCGGGTGAAGAAGTAGCGGAAGTTGATCAGTTTGGGGTCTCCGGCGATGGTGCTGTTTGGTTGCTGTTCGAAAGGCAGTTGGATATTCAGGGCGAATCCACGCTCCCTGCCTGCCCCTGCCTGGGCGGCTCCCATGATGCCGTGTCCACCTCCGGTGATGACCATATAACCCGATTCCATCATCAGACGGGCAAAAGACTCTGCTGTCTGGTATTCAGCTGTGCTTTCGTGGGTGCGGGCGGAGCCGAAGATACTGATTTTTTTGACGCCTTCGTAGGGTTGGAACACCTTGTTGGCGTAACGCATTTCCTTAATGGCGCTGTTGAAGAGCTTGATGTTTTTTGGGTGGGGGTTGTCCCCGGCAAATTTTAAGACCGTGACCAGCATTTCCCGGTAGAATTCCGGATCGGAATGGATCCCGGCAGAGGTGATCAGATCATCAATTTTGTTTTCGAGTTCTTCCCGTCCCGTCGTGTAAGGGGTGCTGCGCATGACCTTACATTAGAAGCGTAGGCAGCGGGTGGCAATCAGAAGAGACGTGGTTTCGGGATTTGGAACCGAATTGTCACAAAGCATCCCTTGCCTGGCACCTTGTTGCTGAGGATCAGGGGGTTCCTGCCATGCACAGGGTTTCGTAAATGTGCTGGGTGGCTTTGGCTTTGTTAAGCGTATAGAAATGGATGCCACGCACATCGTGATCGATGAGGTCCCGGACCTGTTCGGTGGCCCAGTGCATACCGGCTTTTTCCACATAATCATCGTTGTCTCCGGCACGTTGAACGGCCTTAAGGAGAGCGGAGGGGAATCGTGATCCAGCGGACAGTTCGGCCATGCGAATCATGCCGGAGCGGGTTGTGATCGGCATGAGTCCGGCAATGATGGGAACCTTGATTCCGGCCAGTTGGCAACGCTCGCAAAAATCATAAAAATCCCGGTTCTCAAAAAAGAGCTGGGTCACGATGTAATCGGCACCCTGATCGACTTTGGCTTTGAGATTGTCGATTTCTTTCAGACGGTTGGGCATCTCGGGATGTCCTTCCGGGAAGCCGGCCACCCCGATACCAAAGTGAGGGTAGTGTTTTTTGATGAAGGCAACCAGCTCTGTTGCGTAGTGGAATCCATCGGGAGACGGGGTCCATTCCTTCTGTCCTTTGGGTGCGTCCCCGCGAAGGGCCAGAATATTGTGAACACCTGCCTGGTCGTAACGTTCGAGAATCTGGCGGATTTCATCCTGGGAGGAACCGACACAGGTCAGGTGAGAGGCCACCGTGAGGTTGGTTTCTTTTTGGATACGGACAACGAGGTCGTGGGTGCGTTCGCGCGTGCTGCCACCGGCTCCGTAAGTTACCGAAACTGCAGAAGGCTTCAAAGGCATGAGATCGGCAATGGTATAGAAGAGTTTGTCCCAATCTCCGTCGGTTTTGGGTGGAAAGAACTCGAAGCTGTAAGCCGGACGGGTTTGGTCAAGGATGTCTTTGATTAACATTGGAGTGAGTTTCGCGTTTTGGGTTTCAAGTGAATGAACCACAGACCTTAAACCACTAATGGAGACTAATAAACATTAATTGAAACTGGGGAACTAATTTATGCAGTTACAGGAGGCTGGATTTGTTTGAGGCGCAGTTGTCCGCAGGCGGCATCGATGTCGTGGCCTTTTTCCAGGCGGACGGTGCAGGAAATGTTGGCGTTTTTGAGGATGGAGGCAAAAGCCCTGATGGTTTTGTTGTCGGGGCGGTTCCATTCCAGACCATCGACTTTATTATAGGGGATGAGATTGATTTTGGCATGCAGACGCCGTGCATGGGAAACGAGCAGCCGGGCCTGATCGGGATGGTCGTTGACGCCTTGGATGAGGATGTATTCAAAGGTGATCATCTTTTTCTTTTTGGTCTGGAAGTAATTACAGGCTTCGAGGAGTTCTTCGACGGGATACTTCCGGTTGATGGGCATGATGAGGTCCCGGACGGGATTGGAAGCCCCGTGGAGGGAGATGGCAAGACGGAGCTGGCGTGGTTGATCGGCGAGGGCCTTGATCCTGGGAACCAGCCCGCTGGTGGAGATGGTAATATGGCGGGCTCCGATATTGAGACCCCAGTCCGCGTTGATGACATCAATGGCCGCCATAAGGTTGTCGAAGTTGGCCAGGGGTTCGCCCATGCCCATGAAAACGAGGTTGTTGATTTTTTTGCCGCTGTGCCGCTCGATTTCGATGATTTGGGAGTAGATTTCGCCGCTACTCAGATTGCGTTTGAAGCCATCAAGTCCACTGGCGCAGAACTTGCAACCGTAGGCGCAGCCGACCTGGCTGGAGACACAGAGGGTGTGGCGGTCGGATCGTTCGCCATAGAGGGCTGGAGAGGCGGGGATGAGAACACTTTCGATGTAATCACCCTTGTGCAGTTGAAAGAGGAATTTGCGGGTGGTATCGCCCGATCCCTGGCCTTTGACCAGTTCCAGACCTTTAAGACGATAGGTGGATTCGAGGTGTTGGCGAAGATCCTTGGGGAGGTTGAGCATTTCGGCAAACGAGTCCGCCCTTTTTTGATAGATCCATTCCACCAGCTGATTCCGGCGGTAGGCGGGGGCGGAGCCGAGATCCCAGAGTTCCGGTTTTAAATCCAGAATCAAAGGGCGCAGATCCGGAGTATGGATGGGTGCGATCATGGTCTTAGAGGACAGACTTAGACTAAGGCTTCAGACAGGCAGGGGCAAGAGCGCGTGTTTTTAAGCCGTAGGCCCTTTAACGGGCGCCTTTGGTCAGCAGGACGGCGGGGATGGTTTTGAGAAGGATTTCGATATCGAGCCAGAGGGACCAGCGGTCAATATAATCGAGATCAAGCCTCACCCATTCTTCAAAGCTGGTAACTTGATTGCGGCCGGAAATCTGCCAGAGGCAGGTTATACCGGGTTTGACGCTGAGACGGCGGCGTTGTTCGTTCTTTGAGATGGCCAGAGTTTCGTAGGTAGGAAGGGGGCGTGGACCGACGAGGCTCATCTGACCACGCAGAACGTTGAATAGTTGGGGTAGTTCATCCAGGCTGGTCCTGCGGATCCATTTACCGATGGGGGTGATGCGGGGATCTTTGCTGATTTTGAATACCGGGCCTGACATTTCGTTGAGTAGGCTCAACTCTTCCTGGTGTTGCTCGGCATCCGAATACATGGAGCGGAATTTCAGCATGCGGAAGGGTTTTCCGTAGTGGCCGCTGCGCTCCTGCGAAAAAAGGACAGATCCTTTCGACGTAAGTTTGATGATCAGAGCGATAATCAGCATGGGAAGGCAAAAAACAAGTATCAGGCCGATGGCCCCGGCAAGATCCAGAGAGGCTTTGCCCAGGAGTTGGAAGGAGCTGTCGGGAGTGCTTCTAAAAATGAGGATGGGCCTTTCGGCAAAGTAATCGACCTTGGCCCGGGCGATGCGGGTTTGGAAAATGCCAGTGGAGAGCCAGACCTCAATGCCTTCCTCCTCGCAAGCCTGCAGTTCTTCCGCCACTTTTTCGAGGGAACTTTTCCGGATGTCAAAAATGACCAATTGAATGGAGTCTTGATGCAGAAGCTGAATGAAGTCGTTCAGTTCAATGTTGCCGGGATCAATCTGGCGGGCCAGACGGAAACCGAGTTCGGGATGGCTGCGGAGGTCCTGGCCCCAACTTGTCTTTTCCGTGTGGTCGGTGACCAGTAGAAGATTACGCAGCTGACGGTGGAATTTGGTTAATTGGCTTCGGATGGCCAGAAGACCCATTTGACGGGAGAAAAGAAAAAAGGCGCAGATGGGGACAAAAAAGAGGAAGGTGGCGCGGCTGAGACTTTCCTTGAAAAAAAACATCAGAAGAACCTGGACGAGGAAAAGGACGATGGCGCATTGGAAGCACAGGTTGAGGATCTGGCCCCGGCTTTGAATAACCCCCAGGCTGTAGAAATTAAAGTAGGAAAGAACGATGGGAGTGGAAATGGCCAGTGGCAGCAGGAAAGCCGTGTAATCCTTCAGATGGCCGATATTGGTTTCAAAGAAACGGACATCCATGCTTTCCGCTAATAAGATGCGGAGCCAGTAGGCCGCCAGAAAAGCGGCACAGGCCAAGGCACAGTCAATCAGTTGAAGAAAGATCCTGCTTTGCCTGAAGTTGGTCAGTAACATGGGCGATCAATTTATCGAAGAGGCTGGAAGGACGTCAAGCATGTCATCCGATGCATTTAAAGCAATTATCTCTTTCCAGGCGGAACCCAGATGTGAGATCAAGTCACGGGCGTTCAGACATTGCTCCGTCTGTAACTCCGCAGCATGATCAGCAGCCAGGCCATGCCAATAAACTCCCAGGCGCGCTGCGTCCCAGGGGGCATATCCCTGGGCGAGGAGAGAGCCTAAAATTCCAGACAGGACATCGCCCATTCCAGCACTGGCCATGCCGGGGTTTCCGCTGCCGTTGTGGCTCAGCCTTTGATTGTTGGCGGCAACCAAGGTGTTGGGTCCTTTGGCGATGAGGATTGTGGAGGGATGCCTCTTCAGCCAGATATCGGCAGCGGAGGATCGTTCAACAAAGGCTTCTCCAAGCAAGCGTTCAAGTTCGCCATGGTGGGGAGTCAAAAGCACGGGCTGGTGACATTCGTTCAGAAGTCCGGTGTCCCGGGCAAGCAGAGTAAGAGCATCGGCATCGATGACAAGCGGGCAGGGGGCGGAGGTCAAAAGGTTTTTCAGTATGGTAAAGTTTTCATCCGTGACGCCGATGCCGGGACCCAGCACCCAGGCCTTTGCTTTGAAAAAAGCCGCAGGAAGTGCCGCTGGGGTAAGAGGCCAGGTCATGATTTCCGGATGGGATTGCAGGATGGTGGATTCCAGACCCGGATGTGTATAGAGGCGAACCAGTCCTGCTCCCGCCCGGAGTCCGCTGCCCGCACTTAACAGAGCCGCTCCACCCATGCCGGGAGATCCCGCCCAGACGGAGAGAGTGCCGCGTTGATATTTGTGGCTGGACGCGGACAGGTGACGGGCCAGGGAATGGGCGTCCTGGAGATGAAAAGTGTCGGAGCCGGAAGCGTCGCAGGTTTCCAGAGGCAGGGGAAGGGGGATACAATCCAGGCGGCCCACCCAGGGTCTGGCTTGATCCTGAAGCAATCCCTTTTTTATGGCTCCCAGGCACATGGTAAGATCAGCACGGAAAGCATCCGGAAAGGGCTGGCCCGTGTCCGCATCGATCCCAGAGGGTGCGTCCAGGCTGATTTTGAAATCAAAGGAGGACGAAAGCCCAGCCATGGCGGAGAGTAGATCCTTTTCCATTCCGCGGGGTGCTCCACTCGCACCCGTTCCCAGGAGAGCATCAACCAGGATGCGGATTTTACCAGTTCTGCCGGGAAATTCAGGCGTCTGGGGCCAGACGGAGGCATGTTGGATGGATGCCCTGACTTCTGCAGACTCCACTGCTCGGCGCTGTGAGGGCTGATGGCTTAACACAATGGCCACGTCCCAGCCGTGTCGGCGTAGAAGCTCGGCCAGCCACAAGCCATCGTTTCCGTTGTGCCCTTTACCGCAAAAAAACAGGGCCTGGCCGGGCCGGGGAAAGCGTTTTATCCAACGGGCCATCAGACCGGATACGGCATGCTGCATGAGGAACTCCGCGCGCATTCCGGATTGGAGACCTTTTTGCTCCCAGGCCCGCATCTCCGCCGTGCTGACTGTTTTCATGCACGAGTGATCAGAAGGGCGGTTGCGGCGGCGTAGTTGTCCGTATGGGTGAGGCTGATGAGAACACGTAATCCGTTTTTTTGCTGGAACAGATCAAGGCCTTTGCCGTGAAGGGTGACTTTGGGTTCTCCACTCTCGTTGCGCAGAATCTCCATGTCTTTCCACCCGAGATGTTCGCCGATTCCGGTGCCAAAGGCCTTGCTGATGGCTTCTTTGGCGGCAAAGCGTGCGGCGAAGTGGCGGTGGGGGACCTTTTGCCTTCCGCAATAATCCCGTTCCGAAGCCAGGAAGAGGCGATCCAGGAAACGTTCGCCAAAACGGTTGATGGATTCTTCGATCCGTCCACATTCAACCAGATCAATACCTTGGCCCAGAATCATCTCGCTCATGAGCGGTAGCCCTGCATAAGGGCCAGCATTTCTTTGACGGCGGTTTCCATCCCGGTGCTGATGGCGCGTGAAACAATGGAGTGACCGATGTTCAGCGTGTGCAGGTGGGGGACTGCCAGAAAGGATTTCAGATTTTGGTAGTGCAAACCATGGCCGGCATTGACCTGCAACCCGGACAAATGGGCTTGTTCAGCGGCACTTTCCAGACGTTGCATTTCCAGTTCCCGGTCGATCGGGTCAAGGGCATTGGCAAAACAGCCGGTATGCAATTCAATGCAGGGTGCTCCGGCGGAAACCGCGGCGCTGATTTGCGGGATTGTTGGATCAATGAAGAGGCTTGCCATGATGCCGGCATCGCTCAGACGGGAGCAGGCGTCTTTGATTTTGAGCAGGTTGCCGACCACATCCAGACCGCCTTCAGTGGAAACTTCCAAGCGGTTTTCGGGAACCAGGCAGACTTCCTCCGGTTTGAGCAGGCAGGCAAAATCAAGCATGGCCGGAGTGACGGCCATTTCCAGATTGAGGGGGGCCTGAAGCTCTTTTTTCAAGCGAAGAATGTCCAGATCCTGAATGTGGCGGCGGTCTTCCCTCAGGTGGGCCGTGATGGAAAAGGCACCGGCGGCCAGGGCTATATGGGCGGCACGGACTGGGCAGGGTTCGGACAGGGGGTGTTCCGGGCCCAGTTCCCGGTAGCGGGTCTGGCGCAGAGTGGCGACGTGGTCGATGTTGACTCCGAGAAGCAGCATGGCCTGATTATGGAAAAGCATGGGCAAATAGCAAGGAAGGCTGGATGAAATTTAACCCTCAAACCAGTTGCTTCGCCGGTGACGCAGCATTATCGTGACTTCTTCATGTCGGCCCATTTGGAAAAAGTTCTCAAGCATGCAGAAGCGAAACTGATCAATCTCGCCCAACGCAGCCCCACCGATCTTCTGGATTTGTACCGGAATTTTCTGAAGGTGGAGGAGCACCGTCTGCGGATGGCGCACCGTGCCGGGGAGAGTGGTTTGGGGTGTTCGGAAAAGCGGGCGGATGTGGTGGATGTGGTGTTGCAGCATATTTTGGACACGGCTTTGCTGAATGCGGAAAAGTCCCATGCGGTTTCAGCCCAAAACATACGCATTGCGATGGTGGCCACGGGTGGCTACGGGCGGGGGCAACTTTCACCCTACAGCGACATTGATCTTCTTTTTTTATACGACAAGCAGGAGGCCAAATCCCCTTCCGCACGGTTTGTCGCTGATACCATTGAGCAGGTGCTTTACATCCTGTGGGACATTGGACTCAAGGTAGGGCACGCCAGCAGGGATCTGGAGCAGGCCATCCAGCAGGGGCGCGAGGATCTGCAGACGCGCACGGCACTGTTGGAGTCGCGGTTGTTGAGCGGGAATGCCCTGATTTTTGAGGAATTTCAACGCCGTTTCAAGCGGCTCTGTGTCAGCGGCAACGAGCATGCCTACGCCAAATGGCGAATGGATGACCAGGAAGCGCGTCATAAAAAAATGGGCAACACGGTCTTCATGCAGGAGCCCAACGTCAAAAGCAGCTGCGGGGGGCTGCGCGACTATCATAATCTTCTTTGGATGGCCATGGCGATCAAAGGCATCGACAGCACCCAGGGACTTCAAGGGGAGGGCATCATCAGTGCCAGTGACCGGAAGAAGATGGACAACGCCTATGATTTTTTATTGAGAGTGAGGAATGAACTTCATTTGATCCAGGGCCGTGCAGGCGATGTTCTTACTCTCTCCCTACAGAAAGATGTGGCCAATGCCCTGGGCTACTCCCACAAACATCTGCTGAGGCGCATTGAGGATATGATGCGGGATTACTACCAGCACAGCCGGGATTTGTTTCTGATTGCCAACGCCCACTCCAGGAGACTGGCAGGCTTGAGTGAAACTAAACGAAGTGCGTTCTGGAACATCCTGCCGCAAGGGGCCAAATCCCAGGAAAAAATCAATGGTTTCATTCTGGCCGGGGGAGAGTTGTCGGCGGAGAACAGGAATATTTTCACCGAGGATCCGGTGCGCATGATCCGTGTATTCCAGATCATGCAAAAACGGAATGCGTCTCTAAGTCCGGAACTGGAGAACATCATGCGGTCGCGACTGGGCGCAGTGACCCGCAAATTTCTCTGGCTTCCCGAAGTCCGGGAAATGCTGACAGATATCATGCGCCAAAAAGGCCGTGTGGGCCGTGTGGTGCGCAAGATGCACGAACTGGGCATACTGGGAAGCCTCATCCCGGAGTTCGCGCCATTGACATGTCTGGTTCAGCATGAATTTTATCATCGTTACACCGCGGATGAACATACGATTGTCTGCATTGAGCAGCTTGACCGTGTATTGCAGGACGAGGCCGAGCCCTATGTCAAATACCGGAAAATGTTCGTTGGTTGTGACAAGCCTGAAATTCTTTATCTGGCCCTCATTTTACATGACGTCGGGAAGGCGGGCAACACGGGCGACCACAGCCAGCTTAGTGCACAATTGGCTGTACGTTTCGGGCGCCGTATGAGGATCAAGGGCCGTGAATTGCAAAATTTGAGCTTTCTTGTCGATCATCACATGACTCTGACTGAATTTGCCTTGCGCAGGAATCTGGAGGATCCCAAGACGATCCACGACTTTGCCCGTATTGTTCAGGACAAGGAACGTCTGGATCTGCTGATGCTGATGACCTTCGCTGATGTGCAGGGAATTGGGGACTCTTCCTGGTCGAATTGGAAAGAGGGGCTGGTCTGGACGCTTTATCTTTCCACGATTGAAGTGTTGAAAGATGAAGCCGAGTTTCTCAGAAAAGCCGAAGCGGATCGGAAAGATCTCAAGAAGCGGGTGGTGCAGCGTCTTTCGCAGCAGATTGATCCCGGTGAGTATGAGGCGCATTTTGCCGCTCTACCCGCCACCTATTTCAGTCAGGCCGGGGAGGAACAGATCATCAGGGACATCAAACTTGTGCATGAGTTTTTTGTAAAACAACTGGAGGCCGAAGGGAACCCCCTGATTCCGGTGGTTCGTTGGGAGGACAAGCCCCTGGAGGATCATTCCCAGGTCGGTATTGTGACCTGGGATCGCGACCAGTTGTTCACCAAGATTGTAGGTTCCTTTGCCGTGGCCGGGCTGAATATCCTGAGTGCCGATATATGGACCCGTGCAGATCACATCGTTATTGACGCATTCCGCGTCTGCACGAATCAGATGAATGCGGTGACGCACAAGCTGGACCGCCAGGCCTTTGAAACGGCCCTGGCGAAAAGCCTGACAGAGATGGAGTATGATCTGGAGCGTGAATTTTCCCGTATGAAAAACAGCTACAAACTTCCGGTGGAGGAAGAGGTGGTGGCTCTTGCCCTGGGTTTTGACAATGAAAGCTCAGAGCAATACACGCTTCTTCATGTAAAAGCCACGGACAGTATCGGTTTTCTTTACCGTATTTCCAAAACCCTGACGGACAACAAAGTCTCCATTGTCTATGCCCGCATCACGACGGAGAAAGGTGCTGCCCTGGACACTTTTTATCTGGTTGATGCGGAAGGAAGCAAGATTACGGATCAGGCGCAGAAGAGACGCATTTTGAAATCCCTCAACCAGGTTCTTCAGTCCAAGGCATGAAAAACGAGCTGTCCAACCGCAATATCAGCGCATTGCTGGATCCCCAGGGTCTCTTGAAAAGGGTTCTGAGGGTCGCAGTCAAGTCTGTGGATGGCGGCAGCGGATCTCTCATGTTGCTGAACCCAAACACAGGATCGCTTGATATCGAGGCATCGGTCGGCTTAAACCTGAGGGCACGCCGGATCAAGCTCCGGATCGGTGAAGGGGTAACCGGCTGGGTTGCCAGCACCGGCCAGGTTCTGCGTCTCAATGACGTGCATGCCGACCGGCGTTATATCCCGCTGGGCAAGAATGTGCAGTCGGAAATTGCAGTCCCCATCAATCTCAAGGGACAGGTGGTGGGCATCCTCAACATCGACAGCAACCGGAAGAATGCTTTTACCGAACATCATGAGCAGGTTCTCCTGCAACTGGCCCATGATGCTTCCGAGTGGATCAGCCTGGCCTGGGAGATCAATCAGTTAAGGGTCAAAGGCGACCAACTTGAAACCCTGATCGACATGGGGCAGGTAATTATTTCGGAAGATGATCAGGCCAGTGTGCTGCAGGGGATCACCCGCGATGCCTGCAAGCTGATGAAAGCCAGGATGAGTTCCCTGATGTTGCTGGATGATACCGGGGAGGAATTGATTTTAAAGGCCTGGCATGGGGCGTCCTCCGCCTATATCAAGAAACCTAACCTTAGGGTCGAGGAATCCCTGGTGGGGGTGGTGGTCAACCGCTTAAAGCCATTGACTGTGTTGAATGTGCAGGAAAACCAGCGTTTCCAGCATACGGAGCTGGCCCGCCGCGAGCACCTGGTATCGCTTCTGGCCGTCCCTCTGATTTTTCAGGCCAAAGCCCTTGGGGTTCTCTGCGTTTATACCGAAGACATGCACCGTTTTTCCAACGAGGAAATCCGACTGTTGAGTGGCATGGCGGGTCTGTCATCGGTGGCTATTGCCAAATCGCAACTGCTTCAGCGTGTGGTGCAAGTGGAGGAAAGTCTCAAGGCCACGGAGCGGCTGTCGGCATTGGGATGGCTGGCGGCGGAAATTGCCCACGAAATCCGCAACCCACTGACGGTGGTGCAGATGGTTTTTCACTCGATGATGCAGGAGTTGAAACTGGAAGGTGGGCACGCCAGGGATGCCGCGCTGATTGAGACGAAGATGAACCACATGAACAAGATCCTGGATCAGGTTTTGACTTTTGCCCGTTCGTCCGAGCCGGCCATGGAAGACCTGGATGTGGCGAGCATGTTGGATGACATTCTGATTCTGGTCCGGCACAAGCTGGCCGAGCAGAAGGTTGAGATCCGCAAGCAGATCCCGGAGGAGCCCCTGCTGATGAAGGGTGACCGGTCCCAGTTGGAACAGGCTGTCCTGAATTTGGTTCTTAATGCCTGTCAGGCAATGCCGGACGGCGGGGTCCTGACCCTGAGCGCGGGACTCAAAATCAAAGGCAAAAAAAAGCTGATTGTCATCGGAGTGCGGGATACAGGGGAGGGGATGAGCAAGCGGAGACAGGATGAGCTGTTCCAGCCCTTCCTGACCTACCGGAAGGGCGGCACCGGGTTGGGTCTGGCGTTGGTCAACAAGACCGTGCAGAACCACAACGGACAGATCATCGTCAAATCAAAGTTGAAGAAGGGAACGGCGTTTGTATTGAGTTTTCCCGCGCCTTTGGTCTGAGTGGCTTTGGGCGGGGCGGGATTGACCTTCTGCCAAGAAGACCTAATCCACGATACTGACGATGGTGCCGACATCGACCGTTCCGTAGAACTCCCGTGCTTTTTCATAGGGCAGGCGGATACAGCCATGAGAGGCGGGGTATCCCGGAAGAGCACCCGCATGCAGGCCGACGGGTCCGCAGTTCAGGCGAAGAAAGTAGGGCATTTCAGAATCATAAATGCTGGAAACCCAATCCTTGTATTTGTTGGTTATAACGAACGTTCCTTTTGGCGTGGAAAAGCCTTTACGGCCTGAAGAGATGGGTGCGTAGAGAACGGCGGTTCCATTTTTGTATATGGTTGCTTTTTGTTTGGAGAGGGAAACTTCGATTTTGTAGCGTTGATCCTCCGGTTTGGAGCTCTTACCCAGAAGCAGTTGGACGATGGCTGAATGGCGGTTGACGCCGGCCAGGTAGATGGCTGTTGTTTTGTGTTTGGTGGTCCGGATGTTTTTTTGGGCACCCTTCAGGAGTAGTGCGTCAACCATTCCGGCCTCCCCCAATGCGGAGGCCATCATGAGCACGCTGATATTGCCGTCCTGTTTGAGGTAATAATGAAATTTCTCATTGGCCACTTTGGCGGTAAATGCATCGCTGGCGGGTGTCTGTAGTCGTATATCGGGATCCGCCCCCATTTCCAGGAGCTTGTAAAAGATTTTGCTCTGTCCGGCGGCAATGGACCAGGCCAGTATGGGTTGGCCGTGTATGCGGGAATCTTTGAAGTCGACGCCTGACTCGAGCAGTTGAAGGGCAAGATCCTCGTGCCCGTTTTCCAAAGCCCCGGCGATAGGGGAGACGGCAGGCGCAGGCACTGTTTTCACGGGTGGCTCCATCCGCTGGGCTTCCGCTTTACTGACCAACGTGTCGTTTGTTATTTCTTTGGCCGCGGGCAGGGTCGGTGGGTGGGGTTCTGCGCTGCTGTTTTGTTGTATTTGTTCGTCGGTGCTTGAAGCCAGCAGGAGTTTGATGACTTCAAGGTGATTGTTGGCAGCTGCTTCGACGAGGGGGGATCTGCCCTGGCGGTCAGGTTGGTCGGCGGATAATTTCAGATTCAAGAGAAAACGTGTGGCTTCGGTATGTCCGTTAGCGGCGGCAACATGCAGGGCATTGCGGCCGTCCGGCATCACGGCGGAGGGTGAGGCTCCGCGTGCGGTCAGAAGTTTCATGGCATGAACCTGGTTGCCGGAAGCTGCCGCTATCAGTGCTGTCCGTCCGTCGGTAACGGTGGTGTTGACATCCATACCTGCTACCATCATGCGTTCCAGGGTCAGCGTATCACTTTCAGAAGCCGCCTGGATGAAGCGGTCCGGGGTCAGGCTGATTCCCTGGCGCAACAAAACTTCCTCCGCCTGCTCGGACGATTTTTGGCATCCTGTCAGGCAGATCAGGCCGACCAGCAGGCAGGCAAAGGGTACTGAATACTTCACGAACTCACTCTAAACGAAATGGCCCTTTTTGGCGAGTTACGAAATGGTGGCGGAAGAGAACTTATCCGCCAGGGAGTATTCAGGGTCTGCGTAGAGCGTGGTTCGTTGTCTGGGGACGTAGCCGGCGGCACTTATCGCTGCCTCGAGCTGTTCAGGATGAAGGCATTCCCCATGGGGGCCTCCCGACTCGCGTGTAATGGACTCTTCGTAGAGTGTGCCGCCGAAGTCGTTGCAGCCCCACTCCAGTGAGCGGGCCGCCAATTTAATGCCCAGTTTTACCCAGGAGGTTTGTAGATTGGGGATCAGATCTCCGAAATAGAGACGGGCCAGAGGATAAAGCCGTTCCGCAATTTCCAAACTACGGATCTCCAGTGCCTTGAAGTCGGCAGGCCCGTTGCTGTCGTTACGATTCAAAAGGTTTCCCAAACGGTTCCGGTAGGGAATAAAGGCCAGGGGGACAAATTCGGAAAATCCGCCGGTATCGAGCTGGATGCGTTTCAGCACCTCAAAATGCTGCCGGATATGGTCCCAGGTTTCGATATGACCATACATGATGGTGGAGGTGGAGGGAATATCCAGGGTGTGGGCGCAACGGACAATCTTTTCCCAGGTTGCTGCGGAAAGTTTGTTGCCCGATACTTTTTGACGAACTTCATCCACCAGGATTTCAGCTGCGGTTCCGGGGATGGAACCCAGACCGGCATCGCGCAAACGTGCCAGGATGGATTCGTGGGTCAGACCTGAACTGCGATGCATGGCTTCTATTTCCATCGGAGAAAAGGCATGGATATGAATGTCAGGGAAACGTGCTTTGATGGCCTGAATGAGCCCCAGATAGTATGAAAAATCCAGACCTGGATGGATACCTCCCTGGAGGCAGACTTCGGTTACCCAGGGGGTTTCTTCAAGACGTTCGACAATACGGGAGGCAGAATCTGTGTAGGCATCATGGTCGGAAGCTTTGCGTTGGAATCCGCAGAAAGTGCAGCCGACATTGCAGATATTGGTGAAGTTGGCGTTACGGTTGATGACGTAAGTCACCACTTTCCCATGCATGGATTGACTCAGCTCCCGTGCTGCGGCCTGGAGTTCAGGGGTGGGTGTTGACCAAAGATCCATCCGTCCAAACTACAGTTTCGCCTGCGCAAGTCCGCTTTTTTTTTGCCTGTCGGGGAAAATGCTGCTGAAGTCAGCAGCGAAGCCGGAATCAGGTTAGGTTTCTTTCCAAACCTCACCCCTGTCCGGAAGCGGGATCGGAAGGGGCTTGGGATTTTTTTGCGGGTGCAGCTTGGGACGGGGATGGATCTGGAGGAGGGGTAGGGGT
>ENA-ORBV01006608-ORBV01006608.1-microbial-mat-metagenome-genome-assembly--contig:-NODE-6608-length-20341-cov-5.410235_pt1 | contig 20341 bp, 9 predicted proteins | sample MGYA00237777_ERZ505514 | MGnify/ENA primary metagenome ERZ505514 (study PRJEB26160, sample SAMN06269048) | microbial mat metagenome | isolation source: Oligotrophic lake microbial mat | place... | reverse complement strand
TTTCTTTTTAAGGCAATCTTTGCTTGATTCGCCCCTTGTTGTTTGGCGATTCTGCGGTGAAGAAACATCGTTTATCACGATTGGTCATCTAGAGCCTTGGGCTGAGCAGCTACAGCACCAGGGACCCCACTGCTTGATGCAAGGCACTCAGCCCCAGTCCAAAGAAAAATGGAACAGTTGGAGTTGTTGTCTTCACCAAAGCTTGAGACATCCAAAGGATTCAAGCCAGTGGTCATCTGGAGCATTGGACTGAGCAGCTGCAGCACCAGGGACCCCGCTGCTTGGCACAAGGCACCCAGCCCTGGCCCTAAGAACAAATGAACAGCTGGAGCTGCTGTGCTCAGCAAAAGACCAAGCCAGCGCAAGCAGCCAAGCCAATGGTCATCTGGAGCATCAGACTGAGCAGCTGCAGCACCAGGGACCCCACTGCTTGATGCAAGGCACCCAGTCCTAGCCACGAGAACAACTGAGCAGCTGGAGATGATGCATCCACATTGTTGTTGTTGTTGTCAATTCTGGCTTTGTCATTCTTAAAAAATCTTTTGTTGTTGCACCACCAACGAAATCGGTAGGATAACTTTGCAATTGGATGCACCCACTCTCTAATTATTTTTTTGAATGTTCCTCCCGGCTATGACATAACTCAATTAGTAGTGCTAACCTTATCCTCACTGAGTCACTCTGTTGCACGTACGTTTCAAAACACCTCACAAAACCAAAACACTCAATCAAGCAAAGTGAATCATTAGAATTCCAACACCACCGCCCCTCTCGAGTAGAAGTAGCGGCCTGACGGCAAAACAAATTATGCACAACCCGACAAAGTCTGTCTACATTACTGTTCTTGCAACCCTATCGCTTCAATGATGAAGTCTGTGCTGGCCGTCATTCTCCTCCTTGCTGTGGGAAACCATGCTTTTGCACCCACGCAGCAACGAACATCCTCCACCACCGCCTTGAGCATGGGTTTGTTCGACGGCATTGCCAAGGCTTTTGCCAACGAAGAAGTGAGTTTGGATCTGTCATTATGACAATCTTGTTTTTCGAACAATCCTGTCATCTAAAAAGGCCCGTCTCCTTTGTGCTAACATTCCAATTCCTTTGTTCATTTCTTTCTTCTTCTAATATACTGCAGTACGGTCCACCACCTGATGCGGTCAAAGCCACGGCACGTCATATTTTGGTCAAGACGGAAGACGCTATTTCGGAGGTACAAGACAAACTGAAGGGGGGTGAATCCTTTACAGCCTTGGCACAAGAATACAGTACTTGTCCCTCTGGCGCACGCGGCGGTTCTTTGGGAAGTTTTACACCGGGCACCATGGTACCCGAATTTGATGCCGTCGTTTTTAAACCGGATACGCAGGTGGGTGTCGTCATGGGACCCGTCGAGACAAAATTTGGATATCATTTAATTGTGGTTGACAAACGAACGGGTGGCGGGGATTGGTATTAAGCTAACTATACAACGAGATGAATGGGATTTATGTGATGGTATTTACCATGCAACCTGCATTCGTTTGTTGGCTACGGAAAAACTGCAATGTACCTTCGGTCGAAGTTTTGCAGATTTTCAGCAATAGCACAATCAGCAGCTCCAGTATATATCGCTTTGCTTAATTCAGGAAGAGTGAGGGAAAGCAAGTTGAAAAGCGTTTGCTGAGATTGTTGAAGTCATTGATGTCATGGAATGAGCTGGATCTTTTGCAGTAGGACCGACTGTAAGGAGTGCCAAGTGGATGAAGGCTGAAACTGGTCGGAGATGCAGGCACTTTTTACTGAATGAATATAAATCCATTTAAAAATAATGTTGCCGGTGACTTCTTAGAATGATTAATATCGGTTGAATCTTGGCTGAACCATGATTGACTTCATCATGGATCTTCGCACAATGTTTCTCCAAATAGATACATACACGAATTACCGATATCGGGCGTCTTGGTAGGTCACGTTAGACCAGGGAAGCCAATGCTCTCGAAAAGGTCCGTAAGAATTACTGCTATTCTTCCTACTGGCACTGACAGAGCTGGCTGGCTAGGACATAAGATTGGGAACCGAGCCTGACTCACATTATGTACCGAAGGTAGTCGCCCACATGGATAGTGAGCTCCTGTCTCGAGAAGGTCCAGTTCCATGTGGTGCTTCCGGACTTGACCGTGAGTTCTTTTCAAGCAAGTTCATTCTGACTGAGGGAGTGCCTCAGTTATGCCGACTGCGGCAGCGGCGAATAATCTTCTCCCGGAGAACCTGTCTCTGTGTCCAAGAGAAAAATGGGGTCGCCCGGAGAGTTTGGAAGACCCTACCATGAAGGTCAGCGAAACCAATGCCCTCGATCGGGGATGTCCTCGCGTCGGTAGTGTTGCCGGTCCGTCAGTAGACCTATTGCCATGTAGCTCAAGGACTCACGAGTGGGGCCATCCTGACTCGTTTTGGAAGTAGCCCCAAGCCCTACCACTACTACAAATCTAAAATCTGTGCAACATTTTGACACTTGGGATCTCATTCGTTGCACCAAACAGAGGGCGAAGAAAAGCCTGCTTCTACATATTTAGCTAGTTAGCTAACGGTTGCATGTACCACCAAATGAACTTTACTTCTCCTTAATGCTTGTGTTTTCTTCTTGTTGTAGCTGGCGACATTGGACAACAGCTGCCTACTGGCTAGAAGTAGTAGCTACTAGCTACTGTAGTAGGTGTAGTAGTTACAACTACCGGTGCAGTGAAGAAAGAGACGCCGTGAGTAATCCTACTACGTATGGCAACTACATGTACGGTTAATTAAGTGATGGAGCTGTTAGCTCAATATAGTGTGCGACACATAGTAAGAACTATTTACGGTAAATCTACACTGCCGCCCCCCTCTTGTACCTTTCGAAGGAACTCATTTGTCTTCCTGGCATTCTGGAATATGATGACATAAGGGTACTCGTGGTAATTCATAAGGTTCCTTGCACAAGACGTCCTGCTTTCCGAGTTCCTAAATCAGATCTTGGCTCACGTCGGAGGTGGTAAAAGCTCTACACTTCTCAAAAATATCGGGATTGTAACTAATTCGGACTGCAGTTGATTGGGGTTTGCCATCCTTCTCATTTCGGTAGTGAGAGATATCAAAAACCGATCTTGGAGTACAGTACTTCAGCGAGTTGTTCTCGTTTTGGGTTCGGTTCACAGTTGCAACTCGGACTACGCGTTTCCAGTTCACGTCTCCAAGCGATGAACTAATTAATTTTATCACTTTCTAACTTCAAGACTTTTATCAACTTTGAAGTTTTTAGGGGGTTCCTTGATTTAAATATCGTCGCTGATTGGATCCTGAACACGACTGTTGGGCAAGGAGCTTTATCAAAATGGGTCGCCCTTGAAAAGAAATGACTGTTTGAGTAGAAATGACTTCTGGTCCTCACTGTATAGATGAATTCTGACCTTTCTTTTGGGGCCGTACTTAAAAAGTATCGTTTGGGAAAGATGCTGTACTGAATTAACGATTACTGCTCTGAAGGTGTTGGATGCTGTTCTACTGTATTTAATGAATATTCTCCTTCTAGTCGTTCCTCTGTTGCGAGCAGCTTTCCAACAAAACTTCTTCATCGTGGTTTGTTGGCTCTCCTAAATAATTCCAGCAATATGTTGAAGAGTGCTTGCGGAGGAGTGTTTGGGTTGCCAATATGTCCCTTAAATATGGAATCGAGAAAGGTTCACTGGGATGGTGGTGCGACAGATTCCATGATCACAAAGAGAACTGACATAGGGGCTGTACCACGATTCTTTCCTTAATGACCCCAGTGGTGGCCAATAACGAGCGTGCATTCTTTATAAAAGAAGTACGACGAGGTTTTACTGCTACTAAATAGTAGTGCCTGGATTATAGCGGTCTACAACCTGCACTATCAGCTCATAAATTTGAGCAGCTAACAACCAGCGAGCTCATCTACACAATAGTATCTTCTTTGCTACTACCTACTACCCCTACTACCCAATACTACAACCATGGCTATCATGAAGGCGCCAACCTCTGCTGCTTCTGCCGCCGGTATGAAGAGACCCCGTACTGTCCGCTTCTTGCCCACTGTCAAATACGTAAGAAGGACTAGCGCAACAAACAATAACGAAAGCACCACTGCTGCTCCTAGCATGTGGTACAATGCCAGTGAATTGGCCGCTATCAAACAAGGGATCCGATCGGATTTGCACAGTCTCTATGCCGGACAGGTTCCAGCCTACGATACCGAGGACGATTCTTGGCGTGGGCTTGAGAACTATACTCAAAAACACTCGAAATTTCAAAAACACCGCAAACAACGTCGTGCCTTTTTGACCCAGGGTGTCAAGGATTTGCAACAACGGTTGGGTGCCGAAAGCTTGTCCTCCGAACTGGCCATTCGCAAATTCTCCACCATTGCTTCCAGACGCGCCGTTCAGGAAGCTCAAAAGTTGGCCGCCATGGACAATCATGCCGCCAATCAAATTTATTTGGATACCTTTTTGGTCGGTGCTTGCCCCACCAAGGTGGAAGCAAAACCTGCTGCCGTTGTCCCCATGCCACCCATGATCGCCCAACAGGGTGCACCCACGCCTCAATTGGTCATGGCACGCACTGCCTAAGACTTGTAAAAAGCAATAATGATATAAAGAATTGTACAAATATTACCACAACACTTATTCGGACCTTCCATAGCTAGCTAGCTGCTACTAGAGCTTGTGCGACTTGTCGAGCACCGATACTTCAACCAATAACATAGCTTTATCGACCTGCATACCTGCGCGCCATGCAATGCTGTGGGGTGCTTCTCTGCCTGGGACGAGCTGGGCTGCCAGCTAGCTGCCGTTCTTGACAACAGCTAACGCTCCCTATGCCCAGTCTTCAAAGCTTTAACTGTTAACTGGGGTAAGCAAACACGCCTAAGTGAAGCAAGTACTACTACTGTACACTGTAGCAGGCATGCCCCCCAATGACTGCAGTGACACATGCCTGCTCTTCAGTGAGTGACACAAACATATCAACCATTAGAACCACACGCTTGTGCACTGGTTATCCCTTGTAAATAAAGGACCATGAATGCATTGCTTCCATAACCTAGACTTCTTGGTTAATATATCTACTATAGCTAGCTAGCTAACTACAGTAGCTATTCGTAGTGGTGCTTCTACTGTATGTACAGCAGTGCACCGTATTATTGACTGGTGCTTTTTACTGCGCGTGTGGGTATAGGGTTAAGGGTTTATGAGTTGTTGGGAACGGAACAACAAGTGAATGAATCGTCTCGAATTGCACTACAATAGTCCGAGTCGGCAACAACCGGGCAAAGTTAGTACATTGTACAGAAGCTGGCTAGCTATTATAGTAGCCCGGCAAGTCCTAACTGTAGACATACAAGCATCCCGTTGTTTGTTAGAGTAATCAGTTGATTGACTGTCACTTTCTATGGGTCGCCGACGTTCGCTTGGTTTTCGGCCTTGTAAACGTTGCCATGAGCCCAAATTTGGTGAGGTCTTGCCAGAATTTTATTGGGACCCGCAACATCAATGTACTGTACAAGAGACCGACCGTCCTGTTATTTTCATTAGCGCCGTTGTTCTTAGGCCTTACATTGGTAGAACCAATCTACCGATTCATACATTGCTGGTTTCTACTCCACAAGTACAGTAGAACAACCAGCGGTCCACAAAACAGTTATTGCTTGTGTCGATTGGATTTGTAGAGAGAAAGAAAGTCATCAAAGATGCTGCAGAACCACCATAACGCACTTTGGTGGAGAGACTGTTGCCGGTTCTGCTACTTGGCGGCCGGGATTACGACTCTCTTTACATTGCTGGTCATTGATATCTATACGCATCTTCAAATTTTAGCGCACACGGATGAGCTCATCCACGAACATCATGGCTCGGCTGCTATGGTCACTACAACTATAGATCAAACGTTGACAAAGATTCCTCTTTCACTGCCCTCCTCCAACACGGAAACATCACCACCTTTGACAGTTGCGTCGAATGTCGTTCCAGAAATCACTACAGCCATTCGCCCCGTGATCAAACCTGCTTCCAGAATCTTGCGTGTCCCAAAACAGGACGCTGGTGCTAAAGCCAATTCCTTACAGCAAGCTACTACTAGGGAGGTTTACTTTTTGGATCGCACCCAATTGACCGAAGCGGATGGATATGCCGGGGCATGGATTCAAACCAAACAAGACTTTTTGGGCATGCGAGTCGACAAGATCAATATTGCAGAGGATGCTTCCTTTCAAGCCTATAGTCGAAAAGGCCGTACCCGCAAAATGAGAATGACCGTCGACTGGATGGATTTTTCGGTCGAGCACATGTCCAAGTGGTGGAAAACGCTCAAATGGGAACACAGTGATCCGACAGCCTATGAGCGAGTCACGGAGCATTTTCAAAAGTACCTTCAAGAGGCTGCTCTGTATCCCGTCACCAGTCCAGATCCCTTTCTCGGTGAAACGATTGTCGTCGTGCCATTTTTTGCGTACAAGTGTAAGAAGTACCCCGAACGAGGCGATCCTCTTTCGGCACTCGTCTTGGCTGCCACTGTCGAGTCCTTTCGTCGGGCTGGCTTTGGTCGGGTGGTGGTCAGCATCATGGATAGAGATACCGGGAAAAGCGATATCAAACTAGCGAAAAAAGCGTTCGAGTACCTGCGAAAGCAAGTAGAGACAAACACGACAACACCGAGTAATGCAACTCATATTGGCCACATGGAGGTAGGATACGCCCTGTCTGCGACTGAGAATGCCAAAAGTGACTGGCGGGACAACAACTATCCCCGAGCTGCTTTGGTTGGTCTTTGGAAGGCGTTTACTGCTTCGGGAAAAGATCTTTCACCAAAAGAGCGAGAGCAACAGGTGTATTCCTGGTTGGGAAACCACCATGGTGATGATCCATCCTCCCACTGGAAATATGTTTATTATACCGAACCGGACTCTTTGCTGCAGACACGCCCCAGTGCTTCCTCTGGCTTACAGGCAGAATTGGACAAGGGCACCGTGATTATCCCTCACCGACTCCAACCCGTACCTCATGAAAGCGATGTTCCTGGAGTCAATCCCGAGAGGAATAGCTTTTTATTGCAACAAGACTTTCCTCACGTGCTACAAGTCCATCGGCAGGAAGACGCCTGTTGCGATGTCCAGCCCACGGGTGTTCGACTCAATGACGTGAAGTACCCGGACGGCTGCGTCTTTTGGTGGGCGTGTGGATTTGGTCGCAAGAGGGCCGCCAATCCGACGCGTCACGACCTGCTCAAGTCCTATCAACTCCTGCGCATTGGCGGTGGAGGGACCGGCATTGTGACGTTGGCAGGTTCCGAGCACAGTCGCCAATGCATTCCCCAGAAAGGTGGATTTTGTCCCAAGCCGTCCAAGTAGTCACTTGCCTTCAGCAGTAGGTGGCAGCATTCTTTGTTTCAGTACATATATTAGCGTTTCTTTTTCTAGCTTCTACTACTCTACACCACACGGAGCTATGGGCATCTACTGCTCACTAGCTTCTTAACTACTAGCTAGTAGCTAGCTACTCTGTCGATGAGTTGAGTAGTGAGTCTACGTAGAGGTGGAACTGCCATGGGATCGACATAATTCGCCCCTCAGCACTCTTCAAATTTTAGGAATAAGGTTATTAAAATACGAGGTTTGAGCTCCGTAAAAAGCGAAAGGTTGTTTGTGGTTGATGTGGATGGCAATTTGGTTAACACGTCACTGCGACTCAATTCAGTCTCAGATGCTCAATTCAGTCTCACATTTGCTCACCGAATAGCTATCTAAATAACGAATACTAGCCGTTTGTCGCCAACTAACAAAGTATCCAATGCTATTATGTAAGTAGATGCTATGTTAAAATCGTCTACTTGCCATGCCGACTGCATCCAAAGACAGGGCTAACTCTGACTGATGTGCGCGGTAGGCTTCTGTTTTGATATCAGCCTAGCAGTGCGTCCGACAGAGTTTGTGCGGCTGATTCGCGTACACGCAGTACAAATTGTTGGTGACAAGAACCCGACAATGAGGCTCGGCGTCGGGGCGACCTGTGAGGTTTTGCTCAAGAACTTACAGCCTAAAAAGTGCCTGAAGGATCGCCATCCTAATCCTGAACAAGGCAAGCGGTTGAGTGGGTTGTTGGCTATCAAGAAAGAGGTCAAACGAGTCAACAAAAAAGAGCAAGTTTGTATCGTGTTTCGCCATGATGACTTCCCCGGAAAAGAACTCTTCTGTGTGAAGCGATAGTGTAAAGTGGTTGTTGAAGGTGATCCAAACCAATATTTTGTGGAGCTGAGGCAAGAAGATCAAGGCCGGGCTACTGCGGATAGAGAGCTACCTCAGAGCATCCGAAATCCAACTCGCGGACATGGCCGTGTGTCAAGGGAAGACCTTGATGAAATTCTTGCGGAAGGCTTCAATGTTGATGATGATAACGAACCTGCGCCAGAGAATAACGACAGAAGGAACAATAGCAAGGGTTACAGAGACTACAATCAAGAGTGGGCGGCATCTGTCGGCACCTGTTGTCGCAAACAACAAGGTATCCCTAATGTCCGGCCAAAGATTGCTCGGATGGAGGAGCATGTCTTGTCGGAAATGGATGACTTGTTGCAAATGTATCTCATCATGCTACCCCGAAAGTTCTTTGAAGACGTTGTCATTCCACAGACGAACGTTCACCTCCTGTCCCTATCTCAAAAGCCTGTGACGTTTGGTGAGTTTCTGCGTTGGATAGGCATTTGGTTTTACATGGCGACTTGTAAGGGTTACAGCCGGGACGACTTTTGGAGCAGCAAACCCATCAATGAATTCGTTGGAGCTCCCATTCGATTCAATGCCTGGATGTCCAAGCGTCGCTTTGATTACATTCTTGGGGGGTTAACCTTTCATGATAAAGAGGCACCTGCGCATCAAGATCGATTTCATTTTGTCCGGCAACTGATTGAAGCATGGAATGAAAACATGCAGGATCGATTCGTTCCGGGTTGGGCAACTTGTCTTGATGAATCTATGTCGGTTTGGCTGGCTAAGCACACTTGTCCTGGATGGATGTGTGTTGAGAGAAAGCCTCACCCTTTCGGCAATGAATACCACAGCATTTGTTGTGGTTTATCTGGTATCATTATGTTTGCCATTGAAATCTGCGAAGGCAATGATGAGCCGCCGGAGAAACCAAGGCCACCGTGGTCTGATGAAGGGCAAACCGGTGGCCTTTTGTGCAGATTAACCAAGTCCATCCACAACACGGGCAAGGTTGTTATTCTTGATAGTGGCTTCTCCGTTTTGAATGCTCTTATCACGTTGCAGACTCTTGGAGTGCATGCTACAGCCGTCTGCAAGAAGCGAAGATTTTGGCCACAGCACTGCCCCGGAGATGATGTTAACTACACAATGTCCGACCTCGCCATCAAGGTTGGAGAAGTCAGGGCATTGAACGGCACACACAGAGATGTACCATATCACATCATCTGCATGAAGGAAGAACGATGGGTAACAAAGCTGTTTGCTACATGCGGAACGACAACAGAAGTGGAGGATTCAAAGATGGTGTTGCGGCGATTGAACAATGGCACTGAAAGGAGGTTCCATTGCTGTGATGTGTTTGTTAATCACTATGCTTATCGGCATGCCGTTGATGACCACAACCACCTTCGACAGGCTGACTTGTCACTCGAAGAAACGTGGCGAACTCACCGTTGGGAGAACCGTGTCTTTGCTTTTATTCTTGCCATCACAGAAGTCAATGCGTTCTTGGCGTTTCGATACTTTGTTTGGAAAGGAGACGACAAGGGCACTACTATTTTGGCTTTCAGACGCATGCTTTCAAGGGCCCTAATCTTTAACGAGTGCTACATGGATGACGACAAAGAAAATGACAGCAGCAGCGCCAACAAGAGACGACGACCTGGACGCGGCTATGATCAACACCATGTGTTGTTGCATGCTCCACCTCACGCGAGTAAATTCGCGGATGGCCGATGGGTGTTGACTTGCAAGGATAAATGTCAACAACACAAGTGCACAAGTTGCTATTCAAGGATCCGAACGTGTTGTTCATGCTCTCCATCGCAATGGATGTGTGTGTCTTGTCACACTGAGCATGTATCCTATTGTGTAGCTTTAGGATTGTAGAATGCTGAATTCAGCATCGCGTTCGGAGACGATTTTCGAACGCTGTAACCACGAAAACAAGCTATCTAAATTAGCTAAAACCATCATTATCTACTAGTCTATTTTGTAGTCAATGTAGTTAGCAACAATGTTTGTTATTGCTTGTTAACATAGTGTTAGCTTTGTTGTCATGACACATAGGTTAGCGTTAAGACTGAATTCAGTCTATCGCGTGAAAAATCAACCAAATTGAATGAACAAGCTACGATACCGCCGACTGCATGATTGTTACGACGACATGATTATAAGTCTACTTTGGCTATCCAGTAGAGCGAGCTATCCACACACCGCAACAGTCGCAAGCAGCTAGCTAGCCAAGTATTAGAGTTACATCTTAATCTAGTAATTTATTACATCCAAACTACTACAAAATGTTTCGCAAAGAAAATTCATCCTGTTCCACTACGAAATCGAACAACAACACGGCGGACAATGCCTCAAACAACAACAAAAATAACAAGGGAAAGAAAAAAGGAGGCAATGCCAAGAATACGGCTGCTTCTGCCGCCGCCAGTAATAGCAGTAGTGCTCTGGATGTTCCCTTGCGTAAGTCTGATATTCGAAATTTAAAACAACGCGTCAAGGAATTTTTTGGCGTCGACAATTTGAATAACGACAACAGCAATAACAATGGCAGTAGCAATGAAGGACAACCATCCGAAACACAGCAACAAGAAGAACACCAAATACAAGCCGTATCGAGTCAAATCTTGGATCAAGTCTTTGTCATGGGCAGTATTTGCAGTCGACAATTGTATCACGCTGAATTGGGGAAACTGACGCTCTACGTTCGCACGCCCAATGCAGCCGCCGAATGGAAGACATTTTTGGATCGCAACAGCGCAACCACCAAAAAGGATGACGAAAACAACGAGCCGCAATTCATGTGGCCCTATACGGCATCGCAAGTCGTATGGATGGTCCAACCTCCCATGCCCAATACAAACCAAGTCGAAGTCGCTTTGCCGACCGTGGCATTATTGTCGGTCGTCCCGCACGCTCCTACCATTATGCCCACGGTCTGGATTCCTTGTGCGGCATCGAAGTTTTTGTGTCGGGGTGCACATTTGATGCGTGCGGGAATGATGAATTTACCATCCTTTGTTTCCACTGCCGAAAACAATAACAATAACAATCCACGAGCCGCATTATTACAACAACAACCACCCCGCATTGTGGCCATTTGTTGTGCCGGAAATCCACAACCCATGGCCGTTGGGGTCGTGGAGGCAGCCGTACAATCTCCCACGGATATTGGTGTCGGTACCAAAGGTGTGGGAGCTACGATATGGACCTGTTATGGCGATGATTTATGGTATCAACAAGGAAAGGAACTCAAATCCAGTACCTTGGGAACACCCAAGTTCCCCAATCCATTTTTAGTAGATATTGCTACTTCAACAACCACCATAGAAGCATCGTACAATGATGGGCAGTATGGAAATCCTGGATTTTTGCAAGGCGAACAAGTGGTACGCATTGTATCCTCCTTATCAGCACAACAAAGTGATGATGATGATGATGACGACGAAGAAGAGCCAACAAAAGCAACTTCGGCGTGGGATGCCAATGAGACGGAAAATAGCACTGCCGAACAAGTGGAAGCAACAACCAATGCCGAGGATGAGGCGCCGATGACATCTAATATAGTCAGTGATGCCTCCAATGACGAGGCGGAGGAGACTGGCAACGGAAACTCAGAAACACAACAACTAGAAGAGGAAGAAGAACAAGGCGCCGACAACCAAGAAGATCAGTCCGTATCACAGGAAGAATTGCTTCATCAAGCTGTTTGCAAAGCACTCTTGACAAGTATTGCACCCAAAGATTTACCCATGACGATCGCCAACTTTTATGCCAATCATGTACTACCCAATCGACCTCCCAACACCACCATTACCCTCAAACAAACCAAATACAAAAAGTTTGGAAATTATTTACAAGAACAAGTCCAACAAAAATTGATCACATTAGGACCTGGACCCAACAAGGGCAACAAGGACAAGACGGGATATCTCATGTCCTATGACAAACGACACCCGGACCTATTGTCGTACAAACAAGAACATTCTCAAGAAGTACAAGACGCCAAGGATACCAAAACAGCCGCCGCTCAATCCGCCAAAAACAAACTCGTTTTGGTCAATCTCTATGTGGTACCTCATCATTTTGTGTCGCTCCTGCAATTGGATCCCGATGCCGTCAAGGCTACCCATGCCTCTAGTCCGGAACGAGCTGGGACGGGCATGTTGACCATGACGGAAGTACGAAAATTGTTGGAAGATTATCTCGAACGAGAAAACTTGGTGGATCTGGATCAAGCCCAATTGAATGGTCCACTATTTGATGCCTTGTACAAAAAGAAAAAAGATTCCGAAGTGGACACCAATACACTGGAAGTATCTCGCAAAGACTTGGCTGACACGTGGCTCGCAGCCATGAGTCCTGCGTATGCCTTGGTCCAAATGCCGGGCAACCAAGTCCAAAAAGTAGCCAAGGGAAATCCACCCAAGGTACACATTGAAGTATCCATGCGGCAATCGAAAAAATTCATTACCAAACTTCGAGGCATGGAAACCTATGGGGTCAATGGTCCCCTCTTGGCCAAGGACATTGGACGCCGGTTGGCTTGTCAAGCCACTGTGGAAACCACGTCGGAAAAAGGCGCGGCCTTGGCCAAGGGATGTGTCGAAATTGTCTTGGGAGGCAACTTTGCCGATGAACTGGAGGCCTTGTTGTTGGGGGATGAAAAGTTGTGTCCGAGCCATGGCGGCATTAAAAATTCCGACTACAAATTGCCCAAAGGATCCATTGATGTGGTTTTGCGCAAGGGTGTTCCAGCACGCAAGGGTAGAAAAGGTGGCAAAAAATAATGCAACACAAGTGAGAATCATTATTGTTGTAGCTATACTTACTCTTACTCTAATTATGAGCACCTAGATTTCAAGGATGAATGGTTTTGTTTCTGAACTTAGTGAGATTATCGTAGCTATTTCTTTTAATTTAAATGTGCCTAGATTATGAAGCAGAACTATGAAGCAGTTCCCCAGAGCCCAACCACAAGATCAACAACAGACAGAGTGAATGAATGCGGCAATTGAAAAGGCCATCCACAATGACAACCTAGCCCAGCTCAATTCTGCATTGGCATCCCAGTCCCAGGGATCTGCCACCCAACTGAAGCCCATGCTGAACCGAGTTCTCTTGTCCCAGCGCTCTGCCACTCAAACCCATGTTGACTCTTGTTGCATGCATTGAGACAAAGTAAATAAAAGCTGCAAGTGAAAAGACCATCCATCATGACGCCCTGACCCAGCTCAATTCTGCACTGACAACCCGGTCCCAGCGCTCTGCCACCCAAACCTGTGCTGAACCGAGTCATGACACCCTGACCCAGCTCATTTCTGCACTAACATCCTGGTCCTAGCATCCTGCCACCCAAACCCATGCTGATCCGAGTTCTCTTGCTGCATGCATCGAGACAGAGTGAATGAAAGCTGCAAGTGAAAAGGCCATCCATGATGACACCCTGACCCAGCTCAACTCTGCACTGGCATCCCGGTCCCATCGCTCTGCCACCCAAACCCATGCTGAAGTGAGTTCTCTTGCTGCATGCATTGAGACAGAGTGAATGAAAGCTGCAATGATTGCATGGAGAACATGGAATGATTGATTCATTCTCAGAAGGGGTTCTCACTAGAAACAAGTTTCATCAGGGTTAGTGCTATTGATAAATTTCATCCTCTTCACAAGATTTATGGATCCGTTATTTATGACCACTGTAGTACCTAGTACTGCGCTGTACGCTGACACACACACAACGAGACGTGTTATTTCTGGCCGGTGCTCATGCGGCATTCGTTATTTTCACGGCCAAACTCGTTCAAAATTAATGTTGTTGAAACGACTCGATCATTGCAAATAACCAGCAGCAAAGCGATTCATTAGCAAATTGTCCGGAGAGAAGATTATAGTAGGTAGGTGCTATATAGCTAGCTAGCTATTGTAATCTATTGGCGAATGTGTATCTGCGGTGGTGGATGGATCGAAGCGGGAGGTAGAGAAAACCAAGTGTTTTGTTTGAATGGTTGAAGGTCATTCTTCGTATGTCCCACCAAGCTTTGGCGTAGAATTTGTACTGACTTCTACGGAAGTGTGACATGCATCAATGAGGTGTTGCAACCAAAAAGACCAGCTATTGTGCACCGATACTCACTAGTCATCTTCTCCTCTCTTGCCTTTGTTCAGATCTTTTTCAAGCTTCGAAGGAAAATCGTAATCGACAGGAGCTATCTAAAAGCTGAAAGAGCAAAGTCTACTACCTTGTTATAATAATTATTGAAGAATTTAGGCGAAAGAAAATTGGCGGATTTGAATCCTCTGTGACTTTTGCACCAACAACGCAACCCACTACAGGATCGAACCAGCTGTACAGCCATCACCACCACAACAGCAACAACAAACGAAATCTACAACAAACAAACTAATCAAAATGGAAGACAAATACGACAGCGACGACGACAGTGATTACGGAGAAATTCCTCCTCGACAACAAGCCGAAAGCGAGGCCTATTACAAAGATCCGCAACGTCAAAGTCGCATTCAAAGCATGATGGAGGCGAATGATAGTTCTGCCTTTTCGATTTTAGAAGATGACCAAGTGACGGACTTTGTCTTGCGCATGGCACAAAAGAATCAAGACAAAGCCGATGGCATTGCGCCGGCACCGCATGACCCCAACAATTATACGATCGGAGATGATTTTAGCAGCGACGACTCGGAAGATGACGAAGGCGCCCCCCATGATGACTTGGATGCTTCCTTTACCAGCGATACACGTCGCAAAAAACTACAACAAGATATGCGCAAAAGATCTCCCGATGACTACCCACCCGGCGAAGCCTATCAAGGAGATGAAGAACAAGGAGACGTCGACATTCCTTCCTTTGATCCCAAAGATGATGACATGTTGACCTATGGTCGTTTGTGTTGTGTCGCATGCGCACTCGTCATTGGCATGATTGCCGTGTCGATTATCATTTTGGTCTTTGTCTTGATTTTGGATGGCGACGAATCCTCGCAAAAATCGCGGGAATACGAAGGCATGGTCTTGCCCGTGGCACCCGGAAATTTGCGAGACTTGTGTGCCGCCAACAATTTGAATTCCATGCAGGGTGTCTTGGATTGTCGTGATCCCTGTATGAAGGCGGCCTGTTGTTGGGAAATGTCCGAAGCCGGGGGTGATCCCGTCTGTTGGGAATCCCATGCTCTGGAATGTGCTCCCTACGAGTCGTGTGTCAATTTGTTGCATGCCGGAAGTGATCCCCGGCCCGATCGTCCCACCAGTACCATTCCGCATGCTCCGGATGGACTTAGTTCCTGTGACCCCGCTAAAATTGGTAGCGTGGATCAAATCTTGTTGTGTGAAGATGCTTGCATGAAAGGAGAGGTATGTAAATGTCAGGAGAAAAGGAAACGCCATGGTCTTGTTGCCAGGTTGAATGAAATCAATGTTGATTTTTGCTGTTGAAATATGCGTCGCTAATATGGATCTCTTCTTCCATCAATACAGTGTTGCTGGAAAGCAGGCGGCTTGACCTGCTTGACGGACCCCAATTGCGCAGATTACAAGGCTTGTGAAATTCTGAATGTCGGTACATCCGGAAGCACCGCTCCAGCACCGGCCCCTACGCCGGCGCCCATTCCGGAAGCGCCCGATAATCTGGCGCAAGTCTGTGCTCAAAATGCCACCATACAATCCTGCCGTGAATACTGTCATGCGGCAACCTGCTGCTGGAAAATGGCCGTGTCCACCTACACGGCTGCCGACGGAGGGTCCGTCACAGAGTCCGTTCTGGGATCGTGCTCGCATCGAGACGAATGCGTCGCCTACCGACCTTGTCGTGACTTGCCCGAGGCCGTGTCGCACACGAGCCAATCCGATGATTCCATCCCCAAAGCTCCCAGTAACCTAGGTGAAATTTGCGATCCCGCCGCAGGCAATATCGATGCCTATGAACTTTGCTCCGAAACTTGCCACGCAGCTAGTTGCTGTTGGAAGGCAGCCACAACGACGTACATGCGAGAAGATCAAACCGTGACAGAACTCTTACAAGGTGCTTGTTCGTACAAGGAGGATTGTATTCCCTACGAACCTTGCAAGTCACTGCCCGACGCGGCAACCTCCGCCACCACTATTGCAGGCCTTGTGTCGACGCAAATGCCAGCGGCAAGCATCCAAGAGCCACCCGACGATTTGACGGCCCTTTGTCAGCAACCGTCAGAAGTCGAAACATGTCGCAAAGTATGTAACGAAGCAATTTGTTGTTGGAAGACAGCCGTCACAAATTACGAAGGAGACAAGGGTGAAATCATTACGGAAGCGGTTCAAGGTTCCTGTTCCCATGAGGAAAAGTGTGATGCCTACAAACCTTGCACGGCGTTGCCAGAAGCATCCTTGTCGTCTTCGAATGAGGTCACAGCCGCTGCGGAAGATCTGGCGGCAACCTGTGACATCCCAGCTACTGCTGATGCCAGCATGTTGGAAGGATGCGTGGAAAGTTGTCATCAAGCCACATGTTGTTGGAAGACTGCGACAACCAGCTACAAGGGGCCCAATGGGGAAACCATTACCGAATCGGTGCAAGGAACATGTGCGCATTTGCCGGAATGTTCGAATTACAAGCCTTGCAGTGTCTTGGAGAAGGACGTTTTCTCTCCTCATTCACCGGCATTGGATACCACCAGTGCGCCAGCTCCAGCGCCAGCCACTACCGCACCAGCTCCTGCCTCGTCGCCAACGACAGCCAACGGTGACTATACCGAGGCTATGATTTATGACGCTTGTTACAATCACGTGGATCAGCCCAACGCCGTAAAGACCATGTGTGAGATTGTTTGCGAAGCCGGCGCCTGCTGTTATACCTTTGGCGATACTTGTAGTGACGGCTTTGGCTGTACCAAGTACGAGCCTTGCAACAAATTGGCGAGCAATACGAATATTGCCGACTCTGCGCCAACCGCGGTCGAAGTAGCTTGCGGCAACAAGGATGATTTGGCAGACTGTGTTGCCTTGTGTTCACAAGTGACTTGTTGTTACACTACGGATCTTGCCAAGTCTTGTGATGTGGTGAATCCGGGCACTGTGTGCACGGAATATACACCATGTGAGGTACTCTACGGCGGTGGTGGAAGATAACGAGATATTTGGCTTTCACTGGGCTGAAGAGGGCTGATTATTGTAGGGACACTTCCTTAATAACATAGATATATCAACTACATTTTCATCTCTCCTCTTTAATTTCACCTCGAAGTAAATCTTGCAGTGATGCAGATGACCTCATGTGGTCATAATCGAAACATCCAGAGAATAAGGTATTGAAGTCCAGAAAGCCAGCCTAACATTTTACTCTCCTCACTTTGCTCCTGAAGGAGATTTAAGACAAACAAAGAGGTGGTCAATCTTCGCTTGACAATGCTCCTAACAATGTGTTACAATGGATGGCTCATTTATCAGCATAATGTCTTAAGTGAAGGTCTGTAGGGTTGTCCATGCAACAATGACAATCTTTTTAAAGCTCTTTTGATTCATTAATGAACTAAAGTTGCTGAAAGTTGCATTCCACTTAACTTAGCTTTGATTCTTTTAAACATCAGGGATGCATTATGTTTTGCTTTTGACACCGCGGCATTGGCTACAGAGGGGGGCAACAATGGCCTTAGTGACATTTGGTTGCACTTGCTCATGATGACAAAGAGGAGGAGACATCCGCCTAGAAAGAGGCAACAGGAGGATGACACTGTCTAACTTTTGCAAATTTGGACTCTCAACATTTCGAATTGGAATGTTGGGGATTGACTAAAAAGAGATTTGTGATGGGTTGGTTTCATTGTTAAAAAGCACAATGCATTGCACACCGCCTCTGTGTGTTGAAGTGATCTTTACCAACAAAGACAACAATTGTTGCAGATTCCTTCTATGCTACTTTTCACAAAATTGTTTTCAATGTCCGCCACAACATGGAATTTTCGATGATTCAAAACTTGTTAGAATGTTGTAGCAGCTGCAAGCTGCAATGTTGGTGAATCTAGATGGAACAAAGCTCAATCAAAACGTATTTGTTTTTTTGTCTTTGGCTAAACCCGTTGATGAATTTCATGTCTTGTTGCCCCATTGGCAAACATGTCCCCAAGAAACTGCAAACCGAGTCATTTTGATCTGATCATGCTTGCAACACAATCAAGTGCACTTTGTGCTTCTCTTGTCCTTTGCCACTGGAGCATGGGGGGGGGGGTTAGCCACCACAGTCATTGGAAGGGATGTGGTGTGACGTGTTGATGATAAAGATGCAATGTGAGGAGGGCACTAGACTTTTGCGGCTGATACCTGGTGGATAGCAGTAGAGCAGCACTAAGTAGCAGTGGCACAGCACCTGTTGCAAAGGAAATGATTCGTGAGTGACGTCACCTGGGACTAACGAATGACAGCCTAATAACTAACCTTTTTATCGATTAACTCTACTTCTGCTTGGAAAAGCCTCGGAAGCAAATCGAAGTTCTGATACTACTGCCGGTAAATGGACCAATCATATAAACTTGTAGTACGTGTTCTCGACCGGCGTGACAAGGCACAAAGATTCATGTCACAAAAACTCGAGAAGTTAACCAAACGTTATGAAGTTTAGCTTTTGGTTAACTAAATATGGTGATGAACTAAGTCTTTGCCTTCAACGACGATTCCTACATGGCGGGAAAAATTGAGTGTCGTACTTATTGTAGTCCCAGGTGATTTTTCAGTCACTAAAGTTTACACAGTGCGGATTACTATTGGCCTTCAAATAATTTCTTCAGCGAGAATTATTCTTCCCTGTAATTGGCCCAAAAGATCCCGGTCCATCCTTCATTCATTCGCCTTGCTTATTGCTGTGCTACTACTACATGTTTCACTGATACTGCTACCAACAACCACCATCACCCACATCACCGACCGAGGAGAAGAAACACTACCACTGCTACATTTGGTTTTATCTCTTGCCATTCCTTCAACAAACTAGAACCGGACAAGCAGATAACTAGTAGCTACAATACTAGTGCCTGGTTAACAAGAGATAGAGAGGCACCACCATACTACAACTGTGATATATCCCAGCAGTTTCTTGACGTCACGCGTGTACTATACTATTTTATAACTATTCATTGATATACTTAGAATATATAAATTCCTTGCAAAATGGTGATTACCGCAACCGTCGAAAAAGAGCAGGGCGCCAAGCTGGGCTTGAAACTCACGAGCGAAGGCGAGAAATTGCTCGTGACCAAAATTGCCGAAGGAGGTCTCATGGCATCGGCCAATACCGATTTGCGCGTGGGCATGGAAGTCTTGACGATCAATGGCGAAACAGTGGCGGGCATGACGTCGGCCGCGGCTGCCAAGATTATGATGGAGACCCAAGGCACCATGACGTTGACGGCGCGATATCCCTTGAACAATGCCTTTGTGGTGGGCACCTTTAACAAGGATGGTCCTACCACCAAGGTAGGCTTGCGTTTGGAAGAAGGGGAAGGCGTCGTGATGATCAATAGCATTCGTGAAGATACGCTCGCGGCGACGACCGATCTAGATGGTGGCATGGCAATACGATTGATCAACAATGTCAATTGTGTCGGTAAGGATGCCATGTTTGTCGCTCAGTTATTGGCGGATGCCATTGGATATGTGACGGTCGCTGCTGAAGTTCCTACCGTCGTGACGGAAGAATTGGCCGACAAGGAATTGATTACGGCGACCGTGCAAAAAGAAGAAGGTGCCAAGTTGGGTTTGACCTTGACCGAAGTCGATGGCAATCGTTTGATTGTCACCAAGGTCAAAGAAGGTGGATTGGTGGCCACACAAACCGATTTGGATGTGGGCATGGAAATCTATAGCATTAATAATATTTTGGTTTCCGGCAAGTCCTCGACGGAAGCGGCGGGAATTTTGATTGATGCCGAAGGAACCATTACCATTTTGGCCTTTAAGGGCGAAGCTCAGTCCGAAGAAAAGGATGAACCCACGAAATCGGTCGCGGCTCCTATCGTGGCGGCAGCGGCAGCGGTTGCCGCTACCACGGCGGCAGCGGTTGGTGCAGCCGCGGCTGTGGCCAAAGCAACGGACGACGAGCCAGCCATTGAGGTTCAAGTGGAGGA